>Ga0209542_10005852_pt1 | contig 24261 bp, 31 predicted proteins | sample RifCSPhighO2_01_FD_184028 | JGI IMG/M metagenome (GOLD analysis project Ga0209542, IMG submission 184028) | Soil microbial communities from Rifle, Colorado - Rifle CSP2_plank highO2_0.1 (SPAdes) (version 2) | ecosystem: Environmental > Terrestrial > Deep subsurface > Rock core/Sediment ...
ATACTGTAGAGGGTGATATTGAGATAGAGGATTTAGGAATAGCTGGGCATATTAGTGTTTCAACAACAATGACTAACTGGGGTGAGGAAATTTATACCTTAGATGTTGGAAAGGATGTGGATAAATTGAGAATTTGTATACCTGAATATGACGGAAGTCCTTGTTTTGATTTTGATAAGGATTGTACTGGTCTTGGTTGTAGTCTTTATGATTGGGAACAGGCATATATTGTTGCTTCAAAAGATTGTCATATAGAAGGAGAACCTTGTGTTCAAACAACTTCTTCTGGAGTTATGTAAGATTTATTCTAAAAGTATCTCATACTCAGGGGATGTAGTTACTGCGTTGCATCTGTCAGATGCACCAATAATTAATGTAACTATATCACCAGGATAGCCGTGAAACTGAAATCCAACATATTGATTACAATCTGTTATAAATCCCCCTATAGTATTAGCAAAACATTCCTTTAGATTATTATCTACATCATATGTTTGACTTATATCAGCATAAGAGTATGCAGCCCCAAATTGATCTAATGTTATTTTTCCATCATCTAGTTCTGGATCTAAGGTGTATATTAAATTTGGTGGTGTATTACAATTCTCACACCATTCAGAAGAATTTATTTCCAAAGAATTGCAATAATTTGAATCACTAGAAACATAATCATCTAAACTTGTATCTTCATTAACATGATCAGATCCTAAATCTATAGAATAATCATCTCTTGAAAGATCATTTAAACTTGGATCAAGATTATTATCATATTCTAATGAATCAGGTAAAATATCTGATTCTCTCTGAGTTTCTAAACTAGAATCTTCAATAGAAATATAATCTAATTCTCTTGAGTCTATAGGATTTATTCTATCTTCTAAAGAGCTATCAGTAGGTTGATAAAAATCATCTAAATTTCTATCTGCCAAACCTAAATCAATATCTTCTTGAACTTTTATATCTTTATTTTGTACAGAATTACCACAACCTAAATATAATAAACTAGCTAAACCAGCTCCATAGATTGAATTTCTTGACCATTTATTCATTACTTACAAGTAATATAATTACTATTTAAATGTTTCTATGTCAGCCTTAGAAATGGTCTTACCCTCATTTCACTCGATAGGAATAAGCTTACATAAGTCCTATTTCCGCTAGGAATGTAGGACAGCTCTCCAGAGGGTATCTGGGTTTAACGCTTAATAAATTTAGTTATAAAATAGCATGTTCAAAAAGGACAGGTTAATTCTAACCATTCTTGATATTCTCTTTTCTCTTCCGGAGTCATAGGTTTTCTATCTAGATATTCTTGAATATTATCACAAACCTCTGTTTTTACTTCTAAACTTTGTTCTCTATACCACCCTAAAAACTCGTCTCTAGATATGAATCTACTGCGCCATCCAGCATATTCTTCTTTTGTCCTTTCTTGCCATATTTCTTCTTCTATTTTTACTCTTTTTTCAAATAGAGTCATTTTATACTCTTTTTTGTAATCTTCAGAATATAGCCAAACATCTAGAAATATTCCCCACTCTATTACTTTCTTTTCAGCTAGATCTAAATATTCTGTAATTTTCTCATCTAAATCATTTTCATCAGACATAATTTATTTGGGTTAAACTAACTTATTAAATTTGCTATATTCTAATTACATATTTTTCGTTAGTCTTTTTCTTTATTTTTTTAGCATTAAACATCTTGTGAAAGGGAAAGATTTCTTTACGAATATTTGCTGATGCTGTTTTTAAACTGATCTTTCTTGCAAGATTTAATCTGTATTGATATAAATTCTCACCAATATGTTTTCCTCTATGGGTTTCATCTACAAATATCTGATGCATATATAATTCTAGGTCTTTAATTTGATTAAAAGAAACACCTAAAATTTGATTGTTTAATCTAAATGTAAAACAAGCTTCTGGACATTCGGTGAACATAGGATTTACCATTTTATATCTTAAAGAATATTGGTTTCTAAATAATTCTTCAATAAAAGATAAATCTTCTTCATTCATTTGATGAATAAAACCGCAAGAAGGATAATTGGGAAGTGAAGAAAGATCTATTTGAATTGGTATTAAAGATGAGGATAAATAAAGATTACTTTCTATATTTTTAAATCCTTCTAAATCAACTTTTGTTCTTGTAATTATGGGGGTATTGTCTAAATCAAATATTTTTTCTAACTTACTTTGATTTAATTCTTGATCAAAGGAAATTAATCTTATTTGTGGAATTGGTTTTAATTTCATATAAGGATCTTTTACAAATTCTTGTCTAAAACATTTAACTACTTTATTTTCAATCGAATAATATTCATCATAGTTATCTGCTTCCATTATAGTTACTAATTAGTAACTACTTATTTATATACCTTTTGTCTATATATTTATAAGAAGTATAAATATGTATATATAAAAGAAATATTTATATACATGTATATACTTAATTTATTATGAAAAGAAAAACTATTCAGGTATCACGGTGTACTCAATTAATTTCTTTACCTAGAAAATGGATTATAAATAATAATGTTAAGAAAGGAACGGAATTAGATGTTGATGAAGAAGATAATAAAATGTACTCAAACAACATCAGTAATTTAATAAAAAACTATTCTTCAGGTATAATATTTATTTCAAAGATTCTATAATCAGGATTGTTTATTGTGTACAGAATTACCACAACCTAAATATAATAAACTAGCTAAACCAGCTCCATAGATTGAATTTCTTGACCATTTATTCATTACTCACAAGTAATATCTTTACTATTTAAATGTTTCTATGTCAGCCTTAGAAATGGTCTACCTTAGTTTCACTTGATAGGACTAAGCTTACATAAGTCCTATTTCCGCTAGGAATGTAGGACAACTCCATCTAAGTTATTGAGATTTTGAGCATTCCAATAGCTCTGTTAAATTTAATTCTAATGCTGCCACCGGATAATTCAAATCAAAATTAATTAAAACCTGTGGATGAATCTCCCCAATATAAGCAACCTCTTTATTAGCCACACAAACCCTTCCGACTCTCCCCTCTATAAAAGAACTATGTTTAGTTTCCTTTATAACATAACTCAAATCCAAAGCATCCATTAAAGAATCTAAAATTTGTTTTATCATAGTAAAATTCGCCTTCTCATGACATAAGGTTACTGCTAATCTCAATACATCCCTTGATTTAACCTCAGAATCCTCATCATATTTTATAGCATAATTTATTTCAAAAATATCTTGAGGATATTCCCTATTCCTATTGTTATGTAAGGCCCTTAATAAATCTGGTATTAACCACACCCTAACCATATTAATTGTTTTTTCAGTACTCTCTTTCAAAGACAAATGCTGAAATTCTTTAATATTCATCCATTCAAATTGATTCACTTTCGAGGTTAAGATCAATGTAAAAACCTCAGATAATCCTTGACCAATCAAAATATCCCTCAAGTCACCACTTAAACCAGTTTCTCTTTCAGTTTCACCAACAGTTGCTACCAATGGATATCTTGGCTCAAAATTATTAAAACCATAAGCCCTAGCTATATCATCTATAATATCCACATCATGCCATAAATCTACCCTAAAAGCCGGTGCTTCTAATACAATCTTATTTTTATCAAAAGAAATAACATTATACATCATTCGTTCTAATAATTCCTTAAAATTTTTTGGACAAACACCAAGCAAACCTTCTATATCCTTAAACCTTAAATTTCTCTTCTCTGGTTTTAAATCTGGACTAATCAATCTACCCCAATCATATTTAACTTCAACAGAATAAATCTCTCCACCCATATCAGCAAACATCACAGCGAATATATTAATCAATTCCTTCAATGGTTTTAATTCCAAACCACTACATTCAATAAAAATATCTCTTGTTTTTTCTGTAACCCTTCCCAATTTGTGTGAATTTATTATTGGAGGCATTGACAAGATTTGATTATTAGCATCCTTAAAAATAGGATATTTTTTTTCACCACTCAACAAATAAGCATATTCTTTATATTTTTTTAATATATCATAACCATTCAATTCAAGATTAGATTCCAAAGGCCTAAAAAATATCTTTGCAGGATCTTCTGCTAAATATTTAATTGGTGATTTAATATCCTCAAATGGATAAATCCCAATTGCTGCCCGTTTTCTATTCCTTCCATAAGTTGTATGTAATTTTTCTTGAATCCATATCATCTCTTTAATAGTATCATCATTAAATCTCAGATTTTTAACCAAAACACAAGCTGTATATGGCCTTACCTTAAAAACAGATGATTCTACTATAACCATTAAGTTAGATTTTTTAACCCTATAATTAGGCAAACCCTTTTTTATTCCTAAATAAGCCCTTAATGATCTTGCTAATCCCTGAGGTGAAAGCATATCTATTCTATCTGGAGTTATATCAACCTTTAAATCATCAGCCTCATATTCTAATTCCATACCCATTTCAAAGAGTTGAAATTCTAATTCCTTAAGAGAAATATCTTTTCCAAGTAGGTCTTTCAATCTTGAATATTTCAGATCAAGTGTTACCATTTTAATTTATATGATTTTATTCTTTGAAAATCACAAGTTGCCCCCAAAATATTTCTAATATCTGTCTCTCTATGTAAAAGCATTGCTAATCTTTCAACGCCCAAACCCCAAGCAATCACAGGTACTTTTATACCAAAAGGTTCTAAAGATTCTGGTCTAAATATTCCAGAATTTATTAATTCCACCCAACTATCTAATTCTTCAAAATAACCAATAGCCTCCATTGAAGATTCAGTATATGGATTGTAAGTAGGCTTAAACCTTATTTTATGCACCCCCATCAAAGAATAAAATTTTTTTATAGCCCCCTGTAAATCCCTTAATGTCAAATCTTCATTCATAATAAAACCCTCACACTGATGAAACTCTGGTAAATGTGTTGCATCAATAGCCTCATTCCTAAAAATTCTTCCAATATAAAAATATTTTGCAGGTGGCTGAATCTTTTTCTCCCAAAAATATCTAAAAGTTGTAGCAGTAGTATGTGTCCTTAAGATTAAATCCTTCGCTAATTCCTGATTCCACTTATAACCATATCCACTTGATCCTGTTTTTCCACCAGATTCATGCATAACACCCACACGTTTAGCTAATCCTTCTGGAATCTTTCCCTTATGTGGTAGATAAAATGTATCTTGAAGATCCCTTGATGGGTGATCTTGAGGAATCCACATCGAATCCCAGCACCAAAAAGTAGTTTCTACTAAAGGCCCTTTCATTTCCTTAAAACCCATCTTCAAAAAAACATCTCTTATTTTATTAATAGTATATGTCAATGGATGTATTCTTCCTATATTAATCTTGGGAACATCAGTTTTGACATCATAATGTCTAAATTCTTTTTTTTTCCAAATTTGTGACTTTAATAATTCAGGGGTTAATGTCTCTAGCAAATCTTCATCTAGACTAAATTCTTGCAATCTCTTTCCTTTTTCAGTTATCTTAGCAAAAACATTCTTCTCTCTCTCAATCTTAATTAAATTTTTTCTTATCTTTAAATTAGTAAATAAATATCCCTGCTCTTCATTTAATCTATTTAATTTCAAAGGTAAAGATCTTAAAAATCCTTGCTCCGGTAGTTCCCTGCTTAACCACTTCTTTCCCTCATTACTTAATAAATACATCTTATCTTTAGTTATCTCTATCGCCATTTTTTTTTTTAAAATACCAATACATGCATTTATTTCATCCATAGATAGATTAGTCTCAGAAGCAATCTGTTGTAAGGTTAAGACCTTATTATTTATTGCCTGTATAAATCTTTGCTCAGGTAAACCATCATTAAGATACTTTTTTCCATTTAAATCTAAAACAATTAACTCTTCTTCCTTAGTCTCTAAAGAAACAATATCCTTATTTTTAAGCCATTGCAACGCGCGCATTATCTCTACTTCTTTTAAATCTGTTTGTTTTTTTATTTCATTTAAACTTATATAACTTGAAATCTTTGGTAAAACCCTTCTCTCTAAAGGATGTAATGTTTTAATTATATCTTTCATTCCCTTTCTAAAAAGAACAATTTGTTTTTAAAACTTTTCTTACCTAAACAGAAACCTCAAATATAATTAACATCTATTCAACAAAAAATACTAATTAAACCCTATTAATTATAACCTCTTTTCCTGTATTCTCTAAAACAAATTCTATCTTTGATTTTCTTATATCAAAACAAATAGGATTTTCATACGGCAACAAATGTTCAACTAATTGTGGTTCTTCATCAACACATTTATCATCTGAAACAAAGAAAACATTATTCATGGATTGATCTAATTCTATAATCTCTTTAATCTCATTATTAGTAATCTTGTTCGCATTATAAGATTTAGTTCTATCAAAAAAACAGATCTCATCATATTCACTAGGAACATTTAATTCTATTTTTTTATTACTCCCCTTGCTTAATAGATAAACCTCCCTTACTTCATCCTCAAAATCTTGATTAAATTTTACAACATCAACTCCCTTCCCAAAACACCATGTTTTATTTATCATATCAAATCCAAAATAAATTATTACCCCTAAAACAACCATAGCAAAAATCCAAATAAAAATTTGCGTTGATATTCCCTTTTTCATAATCTCATTTATAGCATATTCTTTAAAAATATATCGAAATATAACCTGTCAACTACCTAACCAATGAATTGGTTGGCTTGTAACTCTCATGTGAGGCTACTATTGGCTGGTTGACATACAGCCTGTTAAACTCAGATATACCAAGATTAACGATATTTTTACTTGCATTTAAATCAGAGTGTAATTCATAACCACATTTCTTACATTTGAATATACTTCCATTTCTATTGGCTTTTTCTATATAACTACATTTAGAACACATCTGACTTGTATGTTTAGGATTAACTTTTATTAACAATTTTCCTAAATATTCTAAATTATATTGTAGATATGTTTCAAACTGCTTAAAACTCCAATTTCCAAGTTTTTTATTAAATTTTTTTCCTTTTTTTGAATTGTTTATTTTCTTCAAATCTTCAAGAACAAATACTTTAAAATCACTATTTGCAATTTCTTTACTCAAACAGTGATTTGTATCAGAGACAAACCGTCTTTCCTTTCCAGCTATTCTTTTTAATTTTCTTAGAGCTGATTTTGTGCCTTTGCTCTGCAATACTTTCTTTTTGTATTGATACTTGCCTTTTATCTCTTTTAAATGTAAACTCTTAAAGAATTGTTTATTACTTCCTACTACTATATTTTTAATGCCTCTATCCATACCTATGAAATCTGTGATTTTAAAATTATTTATATTAATATTGGGACTTTCTTTTTCTAAAACCAAATTTAAATATAAGTTCTTATTTTTAAAAAGCAATGTTCCTGCTATTGGTGACCAATCTTTATATTTTATAATCATAGGATTATCCTCAAAGCTTATTTTTTTTCTGCCATAAATAGAAGAGATAGATATCAAATTATGTTCTAAATTTACTCTTAAATTGCGTTTATCTAGTCTCATTGCTGAGTATTCTTTGCCTTTAATTTTGTTCTTTTTAATGTTTCAGAAGCGACGTCTCTTGCTGTCTGAATTATTGCTGAGGGCATATGAGGGTATAATTTTCTAAGTTTTTTATATGTCCATTTATGAAGTTTATTCTTATTATATGATTTTTTATTTAAACCAAAATCACAAAGATATTGCTTTACTTTAGAATATTCTTGGATAGTTTCAATTAAATCATTATTTTCTTTTAGCTTAATTTTAACTGTTCTCTTCATAATAACTCAGGAAATACATATAAGTTTGTGTACTTTATTATATTAAAAACTATATGGTTGAAAAATTTAATGTAAAACCAATTAAATTAGAGAAAGGAAATTCATGTGTTTATAATATTAATTATTATATTGTTTTTTTGTCCTAAGTATAAAAAGAAAGTTTTAGAAAAAGAAATCAAAGAAGATTTAGAACTTATTTTTAAGGCTGTTATTGAATCAAATAATTGGATACTTATTGAAATGCAGATTATGTCAGACCATATTCATATATTTGTTTCTGCTCATCCTAAAACATTACCATTAGAATTAATTAAAAAATTAAAAGGTATTAGTGCAAGGTTATTATTTAAGAAATATCCTCAATTTCAGAAAAAGGAATTTTGTGGAAAACATTTATGGGGTGGAGGTTATTATATAGGTACTGCTGGGATAGTTACTGCCGAAAGCATACAAAAATATATTCAAGCAAATACTATGGCAAATTCATCCGATATTTGAAAATATCAGTTTTCTTTGCCTAAAATATAAATAAGCAAAGTAACATAGAACTCTCTATATTTTATAAACTAATAATTTGATAGTGTATTCTAAGAAAAATTATTTACCTATAACTTTTTTGACGTTTAGCTCTAGCCCGAGAGTCATTAGGTTTTCTTTGTTCTTTCATACGTATATCTGCTATCATTAATTGCCTATCATAATCTAAAAATGTTTTTTTTAATTTTTTATTATAGTTAGCTAATGCTCTAGCTATAGCCAAACGAGATGCCTCTGTTTGGCCTTGACAACCACCACCAGAAACATTTACACTTATATTAACCTCTTTTATTGTATCACCAGCTAACAATATTGGTTCTAAAATTCTTGCTTGAGATAACTCTGAAGCCAAATTGTTTATTACTTTATGATTTATCGTAACCTTACCATTGCCTGGACTCAATGTTGCCCTAGCAATTGCACATTTTCTTTTACCTATAGTTTGTATTGTTTTCTTTTGATTCATATTTTAGCACCCAATTTTCTTGATATTTTTATTAATTCCTGTTGATTTAATGTTTTTAATCTATTAAAGGAATTCTCTATCTTTTCTATCTTTTTATCTTTTATATTATCAGGAACACCCATATAACATTTCACCCTCTTTAATGCCTTTCTACCATGTTCTTTATCGTATGGCAACATCCCTCGGATAGCCCGTCTAAGAATTCTATCTGGGGTTTTTGGAAAATAAGGACCATGGTGCGGATCCCCTCTATTTTTTCTTTGTATATATCTTTTTTCATTGAATTTTTTAGGACCTGAGATTATTATTTTCTCACAGTTAATTATAATTATCTCTTCCCCTAAAAGCGCCTTTTTTGCTACAATAGATGCTGTCCTTCCTAAAATGTGATTTGTTGCGTCTATTATCATTTTATTATTCTAATACCCTTTCCATTAGGATTTTTTTCTAACAATTCCTTAATATCTATTGCTTTACCCCTTTTATTTATCTTTTCTCTAGCTTTTTTTGAAAACTGAAATGCAGATATTGTTATTTTTTTTGTTAATTCTCCTTCTGATAAAACCTTCGTTGGAACTACAGCAATCTCTTTTTCATTTGTATACATATTTATTTTATCTATATTCACTGGTTTTTTTCTCCTATTTGACTTCTCTAACTCCAATCTAATTCTTTTCCAAAATTTAGATTTATTTTTTCTCATTAATATAATAAGTTCCTTTAATGATTCATTAGATGGTCCTGTTTTTTTCATTTTTTAATTAAATTATCAAGCTCTAACAATTTTTCATTTATAATATTTATTGCTTCCTTTAATATTTCCTTTGGTTTTAATTGACCCCAGCTTTCTATAGTAAAAATAAATTCTTTTTCACTAGCAAAAACACTTATTTTATTTTCTGATAATTCTGCGCATTTTTGACATATTATGCAGTCATATAGATTCTTAACCCTTAATTTTTTATCTTCTATCTGAAACACATTAGTAGGACAAGACTCTTCTATAATCTTTATATTTTTTGGATTTTCTATCTTTATTTTAGGCAGGCCTTTATAATAAATATGTGCTGGAGTATATTTAGAATGCTCCTTTCCATTGCCAAGGGTTATAATACCCTCTAATTCTAATTCTTGATTATCTATAAGTTTAACTATAGGTGTTTTCAGTTGAACTGGTTTTATAGCTGGATCCTGAATAACTATATCCTCAGCATAAACCATCTTTGGTCCAATTGTTTTTATATAAAAACCCAGCTGACATTTTGCACATCCACTCCCCTTACAAGAGCATTTTTCAGGAAGTTCATATGTTTTTAAATCAGTAACTAGAGGAATTAAACCAAGCCTATGCGCAATAATTTCATCAAATAAATTAGAATTGTTTTTTTTAATAGACACAGATTTTATTGCTAATGTTGGCACATCAGTAAGAATTATCCTTCTAAGTGTATTAATAAACTCATGATCCGTATCTTTTATTAAAATAACTAATTTTTCTTTAGTCTCATTTAATTTCTTAATTTCCATAACTATACCCTTCTTCCCCTCTTTCCCCCCTTTTTTCTGCAACCATCATGGGGAATTGGTGTTGTTTCTTCTATAACCCCTATCTTAAAACCAGCCCTTGAAAATGATCTTACAGTTGCATTTGCCCCAGGCCCAACACTAGTTGGTCCATTCTGTCCCCCTGGTGCCCTTATTTTAATATGTAAAGCATTAATACCCTTTTCCTTTGTTTGTTCCGCAACAATCTTTGTTGCTGACATAGCTGCAGTAGGCGAAGATTCAAGTCTATGTGCCTTAACAACCATTCCTCCGGATGCCTTTGCTATTGTCTCTGTACCTGTTAAATCTGTAACATGAATTATTGTGTTATTATATGATGAATATATATGCGCAATACCCCACCTATCCATCTGTTGTGGCTTTTTTTCTAATTTATTCATTCTTTACCTCTTCAATTTGTTTATCCTTCTTAAGCTTAATAATCTCTGGATGCTCTTCATTATTATAACTCGAATTTTCTGCATATGAAACCATTGGTTCTTCATCCACTGACAGCAGATATGAAGGAATCGTTATTTTTTTATTATTTATTGCTATATGCCCGTGTGTTGTTAACTGTCTAGCTTGTTTAATTGTGTTGGCTAAACCCTTTTTAAATACAATTGTTTGTAATCTCCTTTCAAGTATATTTGTAATACTTAAATCCAAAACATCTTCAAGCTGTGAATTAGGTTTTAAAACACCAATCTTAGTAAGTTTTGTTAAAAAATTTTCTGTTTCTTGTTTTGCTTGCTCACTCCTTCTCTCTCTAATTAATCTCTTCGCAATTGCAGCAAAATTACTTATTTTAGAATTTGTTTTCCATATCTCTTTTTTATTATTTAATCCATATTGTTTAATAATAATTTTTTCATTATTTATTCTATTCCTATTCCATGGATGTGATGGTGTACTATACTTTTTTTTAGGTTTTTTAGGATCTCCCATCTTTACTTACCAACCTTTTTTGCCTTTGATACACCCATTGATTTGCCCTTTCTAAAATGTGACCTAGTTCTTTGACCCCTTACTGGCTGACGTTGTGAATGCCTTACTCCCCTATATGATTTTATCTTTTTCATTCTTTTAAGATCAAATTCTAGAGTTAATTTCAAATCAGCAGACGTCAAATGCATATCCCTTCCTGTGTCTAAATCCTTTCTTCTATTATACAACCAATAAGGAAGCTCTACAGGATTAATAATTAATTCTTCTATTCTTTTTATTTCTTCTGGTAATAATATTCCAGTAATCTTATTTTTTGGAATATTTGCTTTGTAGCATATAGCATTAGAAAGTATAATACTTATACCATATATTTTTGTTAAAGCCTGAAGAATTGGTTTCTTTCCCTCAAGATCTGTATTTCTTATTCTGACAAAGTGTTTTATGTTTTCAGCCATTGTTTTAGGGCAACCTGAACAAAGTTAACAGGTATGTAGTATTTGTGAGAATGAAATAGTTTATAAAGGTTTGGTCACTTTTTTTGTTCCCAAATTGAACTAAACTCCTAAGAATATCAAATATAATCCCACACAAAAAGAAAAATAACAACCTTTATAAAAAAACAAATAATGTGTAAAATAAATATGATACAAAAAAAGGGGATTTCACCACTAATAGCAACAGTATTAATTGTTGGTTTTGTAATTGTGTTAGCAGTGGTTTTTTGGGTATTTTTAAGAGAAGAGGTTGCTAAAAGAATAGAAAAATCAAAAGCTACGGATTTAGCAAAGGTGACTTGTGCACAATCTGTTGGAATTTCTGCTTCAGAGTGTAGTTTTGTTTCTAATAAATTAAAATTTTCAGTTGAAGGCATTAAAGATAAGATTTTAGTAGGAGTAAGAGTAAGATTCTATTCAGATGGAACTGCGGATACTCTGCTTCATGAGCAACAAATTGATAAAGGTGATAAGGTAAATATCGCTTTGGATCTACCTGGTGTGAGTGCTGTAGATTCTATAGAAGTAATTCCTGTAATAATGGAAGGGGGATGGGAATTAACCTGTCCAGATCAATTAGTTAAAATTACATGTTCATAAAAAATGGAGGTGAATAAATGAGACACAATAAAAAAGGGATTTCTCCTTTAATTGCAACAGTTTTAGTAATTGGATTTACTATAGTTTTAGGGGCTTTAGTTTTTAAATGGGGGGGAGATTTATTTAAAAAAACAACAGAAGAAACTGGAAAAAGTTCAGATTTAAAAATGACTTGTACTCAGGGATTGAGTATGTTAGAAGTAAAACTAGAAGATATTAAGGATGGGACAACGTCAGCAAAAGCATTAGTAATAGATAATAAAAATAATATTAAAATACAAGGATTTAAATTTAGGGCATATTTTCCAGATGGAACTTCATCAACTGTGACTTTAGCCAAGAGACAAATCTCAGGAATGGGATATAGTACGATTATACCAACGGAATTAGATAAAAGAAGTATAGATGCATATGGAATAAGTTCAGATTTAGTAATTATTAAAGGAACAGCACCAGCAATAGCACCTGCTGATTTTGCAAAAATAGGAATTTTACCTATATTAGATGTTGATGGAGATGGAACTCCTGAACCACCTTGTGAAAACGAATTTGTAGCAGAAATATAACTTTTATTTTTTAATTTTATAAAGATTAAATCTATCTTAAAATAAAATTATCTATATAAAAAAATAACATATATTTATAAATTTTTCTAAACAAAAATTTATTTATGAAAAACGACTTTCCAGATCATTTAAGTAATTATGAAATAGGTGACCTAATGCAAAGTAATGGTAGTTTAGAAATAGGAGATCTCTTAGATACAGATTTACATTATAATCCATATTTTGACAGAATCCCTGGATTTAAAAATAGAAGTTTCAAAGGAAACCGATTACTTAAATTATTAGATAGGTTCTCTGCTTACTTAGGAATAGAAATAGCCCAAAGTAACTATACACCTGAACAATTAGCAAATGAATTAGAAATCCCAGTTAATGTAGTTCAATCCTATCTAAATGGAGAATATTTGCCAACAAAACAAGTAGCTAAAAGAATATTTAATTTATTTGATTCTAAATATAAAGAGTTAAAAGACATCTTAGATTAGAAAAACTATAAAAATCTCTTTATTATCAATTATTCATGATAGAAAAATATGCACTGCAAAATGCTATTAAATTTAATGGTAAATGTGATTCTAAAGCTATAATAGGAAAAGTTCTACAAGAAAATCCAAATCTAAAAAATAATATGAAAGAATTAATGCAAAAAATAAATAATACTGTTAAAGAAATAAATAAATTAGCATTAAATCAACAAATTAAAAGATTAAAAGAGATTGCTCCTGAACTATTAGAAGAAAGAAAAGAAGAAAGAAAAGACCTAAAAGAACTGCCAAATGTTAAAAACAAAGTTGTTATGAGAATTGCCCCATCACCATCTGGGCCATTACATATCGGTCATGTATGTAATTACATATTTAATTCTGAATATTGTAAAAGATATAAAGGAGATTTTATAGTTAGAATTGATGATACAAATGCAGATAATATATACAAACCAGCTTATAAAATGATTGAAGATGATTCTAAATGGTTGTGCAATAATATCAATAAAGTTGTTTGTCAAAGCGATTTTATGGGCAGTTACTATGATGCCATAGAAAAATTAATAGAATTAAATAAAGCCTATGTTTGCGAATGTTCTGGAGATGAATTTAGAGAATATATTAAAAAAAGAAAAGCCTGTCCATGCAGAAATAAAAAAGATCACACGAATAGATTTGCTAAAATGTTTTCTGAATATAAACCAGGAGAAGCAATTGTTAGGATTAAAACAAATCTAAGGGATAAAAATCCAGCTATGATTGATTTTGGTCTAGCAAGAATAAAAGAAACAATACACCCAAAAACAAGCAAAAATTATCGTGTCTGGCCATTATTAAACCTTGCTGTTGCTGTATGTGATAAAGAATTAAAGATTACACACGCTGTAAGGGGAAAAGACCAGCAAGATGGTGTAAAAAAAGAAAGAATCATCTGCGATTACTTAAATTGGAATAAACCAGAAATAATCTATTTCGGAATGATTAATTTCGAAGGCATGGAACTAAGCAAAACAAAAATAAAGTTAGCTATAGAAAGAAATGAATTTGATAGTTGGGAAGACATAAGACTTCCATTTTTAGCTGCATTAAGAAAACGAGGGTATAAAGCTGAAGCACTTAGAAGATTTGCCTTGGATCTGGGTCTAACAGAAAATGATAAAACAGTTGACAAAGATGAATTTTTTAAATTGTTAAATTATCATCAAAAACAAATAATAGAAAAGAGCTTTAGATATTTCATGGTTGTAGACCCAATTGAAATTAAATTAGATATTAAAAAAGAAATAGAATTAGATCTCCATCCAGAATCTAAAAAAGGTGGAAGAAAATTAAAAATAAATAAAAGGTTATTTATTTCTAAAATAGATTTTGATAGCCTAAAAAAGGATTATGTTTACAGATTTATGGATCTTTGCAATTTTACCCTTGACAAAAAAATTAAATTTCATTCAGAAACCTATGATGAATATAAATCTTTAAAAAATAAAGGAGGAATCCTGCATTATTTACCCTATGATGATTATAAAGTAAAGGTTAGGTTTGAAAATAATCTTTTAAAAGATGCTATTATAGAAAATAAGTTAAAAAACGGAGAAATATTCCAAGCAGAAAGAATGGGGTTTTTTGTTTATTACGACAAAGAAATCTTATTTTGTTGTAGGTAGTAAATTATAGATAATTTTAAATATGTTTTTATAAATTATATTAATTATGGTTGAAAAATATTATAGATTTTTCAAATGGATTTGTGCTGTTTCTTCAGCATATTCTGTTTATTTTACTGATATAAGCGATACCACAAGAGCTGCAAAATCAAACAGTGATCTTTTACTCATACTACAAAATAACAATAGGTTTAATCTACTAGAATCAAAACTGAAAATAGAAGATTATAAACTAGCTAATGGTAACTAATTATTTTCTATTATATCTTTAATATGAGTAAAATTTAAATAAAGAATTTACTTTTATATTAGATTGGAAGGAGGAAAAATGAAAAGAGGAATATCTTTACTGTTGATATGTACTATGCTAATATTTGGAGTAGAAGCTGTTCCTGTCTTAGAAACATTAGAAGACGGATCATTAGTCTGTAATGGCGGAAGTGTCTATTCTTGGAATGTTAATAATAAACCGTTTTATGCTTTATATTTACCCCTAAATCAGGATACAAATGATTATTCTGGCAATAATAATAATTTAATAGATGAGAATAACATATGGCTATCTGATTGTGAATTAGATAATGGATGTTTATCCTATGATAATATACAGGATGTTGCATACATAAATGACGATAATTCTTTAGATTTCAACAATGAATTCAGTGCTGAAGCATGGGTATATCTAAACGATAAGAGTTATAGTGAAAATGAAAGAATAATTGTAAGTAAAATGACAGGTACTGTTGGAGAAGGACAGTATACTTTTGGAGTCTCTGACGAAGATACACTAATGGCTAGATTATGGAATGAAAGTGGTGACTTCAATGCTTATTATTCTGGCGTAGACATACCCCTACAACAATGGGTGCATGTTGCGGTTGTATTCAAAAATAACAAATTATATTTTTATAAAAATGGTGCATTTGGCCAAGAATTAGAAACCACAGTCACAAACATTTATAATAGCGAATATGAAAACGATGGAGTATATGTCGGCAACTGGTGGAATCTAGCTGATTTTAACTTCTTAGGAAGAATAGATAATCTAATCCTATATGATAGAGCAGTTACTGATAGTTTATTATTAAAACATGCAAATAAAGAATATAATATTATTCCATTTGATATGATTAATAAAGGAGATGAATGGATATGCTCCGCCCCTGAAGAAAGCAATTTAATAATAACTGGAAATAGCCTGCCAACAGGAAATGTTAATCTAAATCTTATAGGGAATGATTTAATCTGTGAAGTAACAAATATTAATGATCCAGACGGAGATCAAGTGCAAGTAATATATAACTGGATTATGAACGATAATGGAATAATGGTATTAAATACACCGTTAGAAGATCTAAGTGCAGTAGATTACAGTGGTTATAATAATAATGGCCTTGTTTACAACTCTGAAAGGGTTGAAGATAAAAATGGAAATGAAGCAATAAATTTCAGCACTGAATCCTATATTGAAATTGAAGATGATAATTCATTGGATTTAAAAAATAATTTTACAATCGAAGCTTGGGTAAAATTAGCTGAGAAAGATATATTCTACGAAAGAATAATTGTTTCTAAATGGGATACAACAAGTACCACAGGACAATACACAGTTGGAATAGCAGAAGCAGACACATTAATGGTAAGATTAATGGATGAAAACAAAGTCTACAGCGCATATTACTCTGGCGTTAGTATTCCAATAAATGAATGGACTTATGTTGTTGTAACACTCAATAATGGAAACCTAGACTTTTATAGAAATGGGGAATTAATACAAACAATTCCAACAAATGTTACAAACCTATATAATGAAGAATACGAACATGATAATCTATTCATAGGTAATTGGTGGAATTTCGTAGGTGGATTTAATTTTGTAGGTAGCCTAGATGATGTTAAAATCTATAACAAAGTCTTAACACTCGCAGACATAAGAAATCATTATCTAAATAATTATAACAGATTAAACAACGAAAATAACAGCTTATGGCAATGTCAAGCAGTTTTATATGATGGTTATAATTCAAATATAATAACTAGTAATGAATTAAACACTAATGGCCAACTAGAATTAACTGGAAATGAGGTTCAAACTGCTTCATCAACAACTAATGTTGAAAATGGAAATGAACTAGTTGATTGGAATTTTGGACCAAAAGAAGAGGAGGATATCATAGAGGAAGTTACTGAAATTAAAACTCCAACCAGAGAGGAACCAAGGGTAGAAGAAAAAACAAATGAAATTACAGGAGATGTAATAGCAACTACGGAACCTAAAAACGATAGGCTAGGAAAAATAATATTTGGTGTTTTAATAATTATTTTATTAAGCCTATTAGCCTTTATATGTTATAATAAGTATAAACAAAAATAATAATTTTTTCTTATATTTTAAAAGAGAAAATAGTTTATATATCAGTGATAGCAAGTTATCACTATGAAGAAGTTAGTAGTGCTTATTCCATGCTACAATGAAGAGAAAGGTATTGGCAATGTTATTGATAATATACCCATAGAATCATTGAATTCCTTTGGTTATGAGGTTGAGATCTTAGTCATAGATAACAATTCAAAAGACAAAACCTCAGAGGTTGCTAAAGAACATGGAGCTAATGTTATCTTTGAAGAAAAACAAGGAAAAGGAAATGCAGTAAGAAAGGGCTTCAATCATATAAAAAAAGCAGATATAATAGTAATGATTGATGGAGATTTAACATACAACCCAAAAGAAATGATTAGAATAATAGAACCAATAGATTCTGGTTTTTGCAATGTAGTAATTGGTTCGAGACTATGTGGAAGAATAAATGGAGGTATGTCTAAATTTAACAGGCTAGGCAACTGGTTCTTTAGTTTTATGGTAAGATTAGCTTATAATGAAAATGTTACTGATGTTTGTACTGGTTATTTTGCATGGAATCATAAAGTAATAAAAGAACTAAAAAAACATTTAACCTCAGAAGGATTTAGTCTAGAAATGGAAATGTTGACTAAAATGAGTAAAATGGGTTATGATATCTTTGCTGTACCAATAAGCTACGATAACAGAATGGGACAAAGCACTCTTAGACCTGCAAAGGACGGTTACAGAATAATGAAAACTTGGGTAAAATATCTAACATGGAAACCATAAAAGCACTTGAATCATTTTTCGATGAGAATTTTTATAAATATAGATTTAGAGAATTAAAAAAAGATGCTTATAGATTCACAGTAGCATATTCATTAGAAGAAGAAATTAGAACAGTTAACTCTTTAATTACAGAACAAGAAAGATTAAGAAGAAAAATTGATGAAAATATAAAAAAATTAGTTTTTAGTGCAGAAGAAGAGCCATACCTCAGAAATGGTATTATACATTTAGGTAGTTTATTATACAGTAGATTTGGTCTTCATAGTAAACAAGATTATCTAATTATCCTATGCCATCATCCTAAACTATTAAAACATTTTCATATAAAAAGCATAAGTGAATGTTTTAGAGAAGAAAAAATGTTTAATAGAGATGCTTTACCATGGTACAGAAGATGGATTAAATGAAAAGATTATGCATATTAGCACCAGAATTTATCCCAACATGGGGTGGTGTTGGAACATACTGCGTAAACCTAGTTAAAGAATTAAGTAACAACTATGAAGTACATGTCATTACACCAAAAAGAGGTAAAAATTATAATAGTCTAAAAATTGAAAAAGAACTCAATATTAAAATCCATAACATAACATACGCTAATGATTCTTTTTTTTATAATTTTAAATTTCAACTTGGTTTATTATTTAAATTCTGGTCATTAAACAAAAAATATAATTTCAACATAATTCATTCTGCAAATCTAGTCCATATGCCTGATATTTGGTTAAAATTTTTTTCTTCTTATAGAAAAATTCCACATCTTGTCACAATTCATACATTAATTGAAACACAACTAGAAGCAACTAATTTAAGTAAATCTAAGAGAAGTTTTTGTGAATTAATGAGTTTAATCTTTTATCCATACATAAAATTCTTGCAAAAAATTTACATAAAAAAATCAAAGAATTTTGTTACAGTTTCACATTTCTATGCTAAAAAAATTAAAGAACTTTATAATATAAACGTCAATGTTATTTACAACGGTGTTGATAAAAACATTTTTTATAAAGTAAACAAAAAAGAAGCCTCAGAAAAATTTAATTTAAAAAGTAATAAAAAAAAGATTTTATATGTAGGAAGATTATTAGCTCAAAAAGGTATTTTTGATTTAATAAATGCTGTAAAAGATTTAGACGTTGAATTAATTATAGTTGGTCATGGTGCTAAAATAGATAACATTAAATGTTTAGGCTATATAGACAATAATGACCTAAAATACATATATTCTTCAGTTGATTTATTAGTACTTCCCTCTTATTACGAAAATTTCCCAATGTCTATAATTGAAGCACTAAGCTGCGAATGTAAAGTAATTGCCTCAAATGTAGGTGGAATCCCTGAAATCCTGGATAGAAAATATATGTTTAAACCAGGAAACATTAGTGAAATTAAGAAAAAAATTAATGAAACCTTAGATTCTAGTTACAATTTTAAAGAATTCAGTGCAAAAAAAATGGCAGAAGAAATGAAAACTATCTACGAAAATTTAAATTATTAATCCTTTATTTTTATTGTACTAGAGCCTAAAAACGATTTATCTAAAAAATTAATATAAAAACCAATAAAAAGATTTCTAATATAATATTTTTATGAAAAATTATATCAAAGATTTATTAGATTTAATAGAAACAAAACCATTATCTCAATTAAAAAAAGAGTTATCAAAAAAATACAAATTAAAATCTATACCTACAAATATTAAAATTTTAAATAATTTAAACAAAAAACAAAGAGAAAAATATTCAAAATATTTTGTAACAAAAGCAATAAGAACATTATCCGGTGTAGCACCAATTGCAATTATGACATCTCCAGAAAAATGTCCACATGGAAAATGCATAATGTGTCCTGGAGGACTAAATTCTTTCTTCGGTAATACACCCCAAAGTTATACTGGTAAAGAACCTGCGACCATGAGAGGAATAAGAACGAACTTTGATCCATTTTTACAAACATTCACTAGATTAGAACAATATTTTGTTTTATCCCAAATACCTGAAAAAGTAGAATTAATTATAATGGGTGGTACCTTTCCCTCCAGAGATTTGAACTATCAAAAAAAATTTATTACACAAGCATTTCAAGCATTAAACACATTTTCAGACTTATTTTATAAAAGAAATTTTGATTCTGAAAAATTCAACAAATTTTTTGAATTACCTGGCTCAATACACGATGAAAAAAGAATAAAATCAGTTTACAAAAAAATTCTACGTTTAAAAAAAAGAACTAATTTAAAAATTGAACATAAAAAAAATGAGAAATTTAAGATTAAATGTGTTGGATTAACAGTAGAAACCAGACCAGATCAAGCCTCAGAACAGCAATTAAAATTTCTTTTAAGATTAGGAGTAACTAGATTAGAGATTGGCGTTCAAAGTCTAGATAATAAAATTCTAAAAAACATAGACAGAGGCCATTTTATCGCGGATACAATAGAAACAACAAAAAGAGCAAAAAATATGGGTTTTAAAATAAACTACCACATGATGATTGGCCTACCTGGTTCTTCTTTAAAAAAAGACATAGAAACATTTAAAGCTCTTTTTAAAGATCAATCATTTCGCCCAGATATGCTAAAAATATATCCATGTATGGTCATAAAAGGAACAAAATTATACAAATTATACAAATTAAAAAAATATAAGCCATTAACAACTCAACAAACAATTGATTTATTAAATAAAATAAAAAGATTTGTTCCAGAGTATTGCAGAATAATGAGGGTTCAAAGGGATATTCCCACTAAATACACAGAAGCAGGGCCAAATATAACTAATCTAAGGCAATATCTAAATAAATGTAAATGCATAAGATGTAGAGAACCACCACAAAGTTTTATACCAAAAAATCCAGAATTAATTATAAGAAAATATAAAGCATCACAAGAAGAAGAATTCTTTATTTCCTTAGAAGAAAATAACTATATATTGGGCCTTTGTAGACTAAGATTATTAAACAATATAGCTATAATCAGAGAACTCCATATTTATGGAGAATTAACTAAATTAAAAGAAAAAGGAAAAGTACAACATAAAGGCTACGGCAAATTACTATTAAACAAAGCTGAAGAAATTGCTGAAAAGAATAACAAAAATAAAATTTTAGTAATATCAGCTATAGGTACCAGATTATATTATAAAAAATTAGGGTACAAACTTGAACCACCGTATATGGTAAAATATATAAATTAATAAAAAAAAGAATAAGCATGAATAAAAGAGGTATTATTTTTTTAGGTTTTATTTTATTAGGAATAAGTTTCTTATCATCAATGCTAACATCTGAGGCAATCAAGCCATACACAACAACACCAGAAGAATGCAATGATGGATGTTTAGTCTCAGATAAATGTATTGGTATAGGCCAAAGGTTGATGATTAATGATACAAAATATTACTGTAATCAAGAAGAAAACATTACTTTACAGAAGGATTTAGGTTTAGATTGTGTTGAAAACTATGAATGTATAACATTATTATGTGGCAATAATAAATGCATAAAAATAGAGAAAGAAGAAATAACAAAAATAGAAAAAACATATCTACAAAAAGTATTGGAAAAAATAAAAAAAATATTTTTTAGCCTAAAACCAACACTTTAATTGTGACATCCTTTCCATTCTAAAAAATAGAGCTTCCAGTTAAGATTTCTCTTGATAAACAACAAAAATTATTGAATCAATTCAATTAATTTGTGGTTTGAGCAGACCCTTTATGACTGAGCAGTTCACATAAATATTAGCTTATAAATTTATCTTAAAATTAAAGATTCCCATCTAAATTTATTTTTTATTAATATTAAAGCCAACAATATCACACATATAGCTCCTATAAATATCCAGAGATTGAAAGCAGTTATTCCACCCGTAAAGCCCATTAATGTTTTATTTCCACCCAATAACAAGCCTATTAAAATATCTACGCACATACTTAAACCAATAGCTAAAGAAATTCTTTCAAGAATTTCTAAATCATTAAATAATAATATTGTTAATAAGTATCCTGGAATAAATAAAGCAAAAATTACACCAATTATAGCATGTATTATATCTAAAAATAACATTTTATCCTTCCTCCTGTTTTATCCAAAAGTATATCTCTTCATTATTTGTCAGTTTTACTTCAATTTTACCCCTTTTAAAAAAATCCTTTACTGTAAACACATTCTGTACAGTTTCACTTTCACCATTATCTAAAACAACTACCCCGTTATTGAGTTGTATCTCTTTATTATTATATTTCATTAATACCTGGTATTCATAAACCATTTCCTCTAATTCTAAATTATGTATTGTAAAACTAAAGCCATAATTTCTATCCTCTTTTACTAAATTAGGTAAATCTTTATGGTTCTCAAAATAAAGCTCAGTGAATTTTTCATTACTTTCAGTATCAAAAACCAAGATTAAGGTAGAAATAACAGCAATAATCAACATTCCTATAATTATATTTGATTTCATTACTACTTAAAAATTAGAAAAAATATATAAAACTTTACTATTCGAGAATACTATGTTGAAATCATTATTAAAAAATAGTTTATATAAAAATTCAATATATTTGATATTAAATTCAATACTATTATCAATATTTGGATTTATATTTTGGAATATAAATGCTAGATTATATAATGTAAAGGATATAGGTATTGCAACAACACTCATATCTGTTCAAACAATAATAGGTATTTTAAGTAGTTTTGGGCTTGGAATTGCAGTAATTCGATATTATTCTTCAGAAAAAGAAAAGGCATTAACAAACAACTTAATTATTCTTAATACAATTATTAGTCTAGTCATTGGCTCTATATTCATACTAGGTATAAGTACATTCTCTCCAAAATTAATCTTATCCCCAATAGAAAAATTAATATTCATTTTAAGTTGTTTAATATGGACTCTTTTTTCTACAACAAATTCAATATTTATTGCTAAAAAACAATCATTATTAATATTATTAAAAAATCTTATTTTTAGTATCTTAAAATTAATTCTACCCTTTTTGTTTATCTTCTTAGGTAGTTATGGTATTTTTTCATCCTATGTTTTAGCTACATTAATCAGTCTAATCTTTACCTTAATTTTAATAAAATATAAACCATCATTGAAAATAGATAAAAACCTTTTAAAACAAACATTAAATTTTAGTTTTGCAAATTATATAGCATCAATATTTAATGCATTATTTGGGTTATTAATGCCATTAATTATAACAAATCTATTATCACCAGAGTTAACAGCAATATTCTATGTTCCATGGATGATTGCAAATATCTTATTTTTTATACCAACTAGTGTATCTCAATCATTTTTAGCTGAAAATACTAGTTCTAATAATTTCAATATTAAAAAATCCCTTATTTTTTCATATATCTTAGTTATTCCTGCTATAATTCTGACATTATTTTTATCAGATCATCTTTTATTATTATTTGGATTAGAATATTTACAAGGTTCATTGTTTCTTAAATTAAGTGTTTTATCAACAATAATATATACATATAACACAATAAAATTAAACTCATTAAATATACAACATAAAATAAAAGAGTTGATTATAGCAAATTTAATTACAGCATTTATTTCTATTTCATTCTCTATTGTTTTAATTAATTATGGATTAACTGCAATAGTCTTATCTTGGATATCAGGGCAATTTTTAACATTTTTATATCTAATTAAATTGTAAAGTCCTGAAATAATTTCCCGCTCTTTTATTCATAGTTTTACTTCCTTAAAAAATTTATTTGCCAGTGTAGTTGCTAGACAACTAAGAATTACTAAAAGAAGGGTGAATACCAAGTTTACTTAGAGAATGGTTATTTTGAACTAAAAAAGCGAGTCCAAATCTCTTTTGTTTTTTACTCTCTTTTTGTTTAATTTTACCATAATAGACAAATTTAAGGTGGGAAATAAATTAAGGACTTCACATTAAGAATAAAAGAATAATATTTAAAAAGATATATTATTTTAATAATATATGAACAAAAGAGGTCAAATATTTATTACTATAGCAATTATTGTTATTATATTTGT
>Ga0209542_10005855_pt1 | contig 24254 bp, 30 predicted proteins | sample RifCSPhighO2_01_FD_184028 | JGI IMG/M metagenome (GOLD analysis project Ga0209542, IMG submission 184028) | Soil microbial communities from Rifle, Colorado - Rifle CSP2_plank highO2_0.1 (SPAdes) (version 2) | ecosystem: Environmental > Terrestrial > Deep subsurface > Rock core/Sediment ...
GAAAAAGCAAAAGAGTATGTAAAGAATCACGAGACTCATCACGCCAAAGATATTGCCCAACGTGTAGGGAATCCCCGCCCTTTAGGGTTGGGGAGGAGGTCAATTCATCCCTTAAATTATCATAATTCTTACCTTTGGTGATTAAAAGAATAAGATGTACTCCTCTGATTCTCATCTTTTTAAGGATATCATTAATAAATTTAGTAAAAATAGCTTCGTTGTTGTATAATAACATTGATGTTATTGAGTCTATAAACAAAATAGTTTTTTTTGGTATTACCATATTACCAATTATAATAGATATTTTTGTTAGCTCTTGCATACCCTCCAGATGAGTTACCATTTTTTGATTTTTTACATCCAAGTTATGTGATCTGCAAATCATATCTATAATGTAAATATTTTCTAGATTTATGTTCTTATATTTGAAAGTATTAATTAAATCGTGACATGGTCTTCCTCCAGAAAGGATTACAAATTTAAATCCCCGTCCAGTCAAATTTTTGATAAGAATTAACTGGGCCTCTAAAGAATTTTCTGGAGGAAGTTGAATCAATAAAGAAGTTGCTTCTTTGTTCTTAATAGGAAAATGATTAATTAATCCATTAAGTTCACGAAATAATGACTTCATATGTTAATCCTTAGATTAACTATGACCTATTGATATATATATATATATATATATATATATCATAACATATCATTTTAGAACTAGCTATTGTATTATGTTATCGCAGACTAGCGGTAAGAGTTTTCTTTAACTCTTGCTAAGAAACTAACTAGGTTTATATATAATTATAACTTACTATTAACTGTCTATGGAAGAAAAAGAGGGGACTAGTTCGTTTATTCTGCTAGTAGTTGCTTTCTTTGCTTTGGCACTTTTATTCCTTGTTTTATTCATTCAAGGAACAATAACCGGAGCAGTAGTTGGCTTAACCATTACTAGTGAGTCCTCAATCTTTTGGAATGATCTATTATCAGATACATTTAATCGAAATGATAATACCACTTTAGGCCAGGGATGGCTGGAAATAAGCTCTGGAGATGACTCTGGTGAATCCGAAACTGATTCTATTGATGCAAATTCCTCTGATTCGGAACAGCAAATAAATAGTGATTCTGATGTCAAAATAGAACATAACAGGTTAGTTTTCGATCCTCAAAGTAAAAAAAATCGGCCAGTTATCACTAATAGTTTTTCAGCTAAATCTTCTGGAATTATCAACTGGAGCTTTGTTTTTAATTTCCAGCGGACAGGAAACGATAAAGATTATGAGTTCTGGATGCAGTTGGGAGAAAATGATTCTATGGTTGATCCAAAAACTAGCGATAAGCAGGGAGTAGCGGTAAATTTGAAATGGGGTGGAACAAAAAATAATTTTACTAATCATAGTAGTCTGGGTTATGTTTTTGGTGATACCACCACCAAGCTGGCCATTGTTAATGGTGGAAATGCTTCTATTCAAGTTCTAGTTTCATTGGAAAATAAGACCTTTAATCTATCCATTGATGGAATAATCATTGAAAATAATTTGAATTTTGATAACGATGTAACTATCGATACGGTTAGATTTTATACCGATAAAATAAACCAGAACGATTTTAATCTGCGGGAATTAGATAATGTTATCATTAGCCATACTGAATCTAATATCCCTAAATTAACCTTGCTCTCGCCTTTATCGGATTTGTCTTTATCTGCTAATTATAATGTAACGCAGCTCTTAGAAATTGCTGTCAATGTAACTGATGATAATTTACTCCAGGAAGTCAACTCCCAAATAATTTATCCCAATGGAACTACTTCAACAATTAGTTTATCCTTAGTCAATGGAACTAATAAATATAATTCTTCTTTCATTATTCCTCATTTGCAGGGCAGATACTATCTTAATTTTAGTGCTGCTGATGAATATCAGAATGTTAATTCAACTCAGACCACCTCTTTCTTAGTTAATTCAAGCGATATTGATAGTGATGGTATTCCAGATGAGGTTGACACTTTGCGTGGCAATTGGAGAAACGTCTCCATTGAAGGGATAAACAACTTTAACATTACCATTGCAGGAAATGAAGCTAACGGTTCATTTTCAGGAATAAATGAACTAGGATTTTATGATGGTTTAAATCTTTTAATCAATTTTAGCCATAATTTTTCATCCCACAGCCTTGATTTTTCGAGAATTAAGATCAGTGTTGCCGCTAATTATATTTTAATTAATTTAAGCCAACAATTAGAAACTGGTAAAATAATTTACCTAACTGATAACAATTTTGTTAACTTATGCGTAAAAGATGCTGAAATTTCGTCTGTCTCGGGAATAAGTGATAATTGCAATACTGAAAACGAAACTGATTTCACTCTTTGTTTGGGTAATTCTACCGGCATTACTCTTAATGGAATATCTTGTTATGATGAGGGTAACAGGATTAAAGTAGAGAATTTAAGGCATTCAGCAATAAAAGGAACGATTAGCTCATCTAGTAGCTCCAACGGAGGAAGCGGTGGTGGTTCTTCTAGTAATAATAACAGAGATGTTCCGGTATTAGGAAACGCGCCACAAACAGAAAATAGCGGGCAAATTCCTAATTCTGATCTTATTTCTGGAGCTGATTCGATATCTTCTGATGTTGGAAATCAAGGCAATATTGATCCAGCTGGAACTGCCTCAAATCAAGTTTTATCCGGCGCAGCGGTTAATCGATTTACAGAAAAATCGCTGTCACCGTATATCTTGGATGGAGTTATGATTGTTTCAATCCTATTAATTGTTTTGATAGTAGTTTACTCTATTCGTGGTCATCCCAGGAAGAAAAAGAAGTAAAGGATAGCGATATCTTTTTATATCTATAAAACTTAATTAAAATTTAATTTAACCATGGCAATCGTAACAAAAAAAATAAATCCCCCACAAAAAATACTAAAAAAACGTTCTTCACTTAAACAGAATAAAACAGCTTATACTAGCAAGAAATCTAGCTTTAAAAAAATTGAGAAAGGAACTGGTAAGTCGTTGATCAATAAAAAATTATCTGAAAAAAATAAAACTCCATCTCTTAAAACAGTTGAAAGACAGTACCTTAAAACGGGAATACCTGGTTTTGATGACTTATTTGAGCATGGAATCCCTCACGGAAATTCAGTGCTGGTGGCTGGCGGTGCAGGAAGCGGTAAAACTATCTTTTGTCTACAAACTTTATATAACCAAGTTCTACAAGGGAGAAAGTGTCTATATCTTAGTTTTGAAGAATCAGAACAGCGGTTACATCAGCACATGGAAGATTTTGGATGGGATCTTAAATCTCTTAAAGCTGGAAAGAATCTGTTAATAATCCGAAAAAATCCTCTGCTTCTTAGTACTAATATTGAGGCAATGGTAGCTAAGGCTAAAGGTGAGTTAATGATCGACATCAATGAAGTATTAGATATTATTCCTTCTGGTTTTGCTCCTGAAATTATTGCTGTTGATTCACTTAGTGCCTTAGCAGCTGCTTTTACATCATCGGAACAAGGTTATCGAATATTTATCGAACAGTTGTTTCGCTACTTTGAACAAATCAAACTAAATTCTTTTTTTATTACCGAAACAGAGCAAGTCCCAAAAAAATATTCTAAAACCGGCACGGAAGAATTTCTAGCTGATGGGGTTGTTGTGTTATATGGAATTAAACAAGGGAATGTTCGTGAAAATGCTATTGAAGTTTTAAAAATGCGTGGTGAACGCCATCAGAAAAAGATCGTAGCTCTGCAGATTACAAATCAAGGCCTGGTAGTATATCCAGAACAAGAAGTATTTGGTACAATAGGTTAAGTACGTATTTAGTTCGCATCTAAATTAGCACTGCCGCCTAGAATCTTACTCAAGATAGACGTTGACGGCGTATAGACTCTTTCCAAAGGAAAGTCCAGCAACTTGTTGCTAGTACGGTCGCGTCATATAAGAAACTATAGTGGCAAGATTCGCTGCAGTGCTAATTTTTATAGTAACTAAATACGTACTAGATTAAGGAAAATTATTATTCTCTGTTTTCCTTTATCTATGTCCTTAGAGTTTAATTTTTTCTAATTGATTTAATTTTCTCTCTAAATACTCTCATTAATTTATTTTTCTCTATTTTTTTTAGTGAATCTTTAGTCTTAATCTGTTTCTCTTTAAGGTCAGCTTTTCTTTCCTGGTATTTATCCATTAATTTTTGATAAACTTCAGATCTAATCAAGTGATGCTTAAAGTATTTTAATTGCGCTTCCTTAATTAATTCAATAGTACGTAGTTCCTCTTTAGAGATATAATTCTGCCGTCGGTTTAGATATTCTTTAAACCATAGCGGTTGGGTAACTGTAATAATTATTAAAATAATAGTTGTCCAAAGATACCACCATCGGCCTAAAACATTATAAACAAACAATCGCAGATACAATTCAGCTTTATTGATTTTAATAACACCTATAGTTCTTGGCGCAGCAGTGTAAATATTGTTGTAACCATCAGTTGCCGTAAGCTGCATTTGATTAGCTCTTAAACTAGTTTTTGTAAAGAGGTAATTTCCCGTGTAATCTCCTGGTGTGTTCTCGACTAAGGCAACAGTTTCATTACCTATTTTTATAAAAACCTCAGCATTTCTAACAGGCTCTCTGCTACCATATTCCAATTTGGCCGTAAATTTAATTTTCTGTCCAGTAAAAAATTCAGATCGTTCCGGGCTTAGGATTGAACGTATTTCTGCCGACTTAATATTTATAGGCAGGCTGGTTCCTCCAACTTTAGTTAAGTTATCTCTTGTAAGCTTGGCTTGAACCGGGATATGCCAAACACCTAAAGGATCATTTACCTCTAAATTATAATCAGTGCTGTAAACTCCTGGACGTACTTCTTCTAAAAATACTGCTTGATTCTTAGGATTTTTCATTGTTACCGTGGCATTGCTGATAAGACGACCTTCTTCAGACACCTCTACAGTAATAGGAACAATACTGGCTCTGGCATACTCGCTCTTTTCCAAAGGACTAAAAAAAGTGATAGTGTAATAAGCTGTGGCTAATGGCACTTTAACATCCGTCTTAAATTCCAAGGTACCTTTATTATATTCTCCATCTACTGCATTAATTACAATACTCCATCTTCCGCTCGGTTCAGCAAAACTAATTTGAAAACTATCGTTAAAATAGCCTAGATCGTTAGTTTTAATTATTTGGCTGGTAAAGAAGTCGGCAGCTGAAAAACGTACTTCTAAAGTATTATTGGCCAGAGGACTGCTGTCAAAATAATGGGCTAATCCAGAGAAGAAAATAGAGGTTCCTTTCAGGTAACTATCCGCTAAAGTAATATTGAGGTAAATCCTAGGGTCAAGATTAATGTAAATTCGTTCCTCATCAAAACCAAATGCCTTCTCACCTTTTAATCTAATTTCATATCTTCCAGGCAAAATGTTTTCTTTTAAAATAATCTCGGCGCCGTAAATTCCATAACCTAATTTTTTAAAATTATTAGCTAATGTAATATTTCCAAACAAAGCTGAATCGGCTGTTACTTTAATAGTAGTATCCAAGCTGTTAGCCACAAAACCTTTTACTTTTAATGTTAGCAAACCTCGTTTAAGCGTATCTCCTTCTTTAGGATATTCAGGAATAATCTGTATTGTTTTAGTAGTACCGCCTCCTTCGATTATAGTTGTGGTCGTCGTCGTGCCTTCATTTCCTCCGCCCTGCCCTGGAGGGTTATGGTTGGGGTTATGGGCTAATCCAGTTGGTGATGTTAATGGATCAATAATCACTACACTAGAAAGACCTAGCAGTAAAATTAATAGAAAACCAACTAGCAAATACTGTACCTCTTTTTTCATATATGTTTATATGTAATTTAATACTATAAAGATTTATCGGATTTTTAGTTGCTGACAAACGGATGTAAACATAACTAATTTATATCTTTAATCATTTGGCTCTTCACTGATTTTAAGAAGTTAATTTTCTCAGGTGACAACTCAGCCAGATCATCATAAATACATTTTTATAGTTATTTGTTTTAATACTCAAAGATGTTAAATGGGCCATAATTTTCTTAATCTTGCTAAAAATAGAAAAACCACTTACGAATTTAATTCAAAAAAAATTAGTAAAGAAAATATTTTAAAAATATTAGAAGCAGCACGCTGGACTCCCAGCTGCGGAAATCTTCAGCCCTGGCATTTTATTGTTGTACGGGACCAATCTAAAATTCGCAAATTAATCGATACTACCCACTATGTTTATGCCCCATTCATTCATCCCTTGCCTCCAGTAGTTGTTGCTTTTGTACTTCTTAAAGATAAATATCTTCAAAAGCATCAGAATCATTCAGTTCTGGAGTGCTGTAAACATGGTGGCTGTGAACAGCATAAAAATGAATTAGATCTCTGTTTTGCGATGTCTGTTTATGGCGCAGTTTTGTCTGCTGCTGATCTGGGGATACAGTCTTGTATCCTTACTCCTAAACAGGATCTGGCATCGCACCTTTTAAAAACTGATTCGATCGGAACTGTACGTTTGATTGTAGGATTAGGTTATGAACTAAAACCGGCTTTTAAAAGAGAAAGATCTAGGGTTCCACTTAAAAATCTAGTTTCATATGAACGATACTGGAGAAAAAATGACAGCTGAACTAGTTCTTAGGAAAGTTTTGCGGAAAATGAATTCTTCCAGTTCGTTTTTGATTACTGTTGCGGCTCAAGATTATCCAAAAATCGAATTTACTCTCTTAAGACAACTAAGCAGAAGAAAGAATGAAAAAGGAATTTACATTACTTTTAATAAAAGCTACACCAAAATAATCTCTTCACTTAATGAAAGAGGATTATCTTCTAAAAATCTTTATATTATAGATGCTATCACTGGGGATAAGTCTAAAACTAATTCACCTTTAAATAATTGTTACTGTCTTAATAATCCTCAGTCGCTTACTCAGCTATCTATCAGCCTCACTAATTTATTAAAGACTAATCAATACCAATTTATCATTTTTGATAATCTCTCTGCCTTCTTAATTTATAATAATATAGAAACTACTGAGCGGTTTGTTCATTATTTAATCGGTAAAGTTCAACCTTTTGGAATAAAAAGTTTTTTTATATCTCTTAAAGATAGAAAATCACGAGAATTGCTTGAAGTTATCACTCCATTGTTTGACCGATACGTTGATCTGGATAAAAATATTATTCATTAAAAGCAAACTATTTTAGTTGAACTAATTAAAATCTAATTCTTGATCCAGGGTAATAGATTTAAATGTGTGAATTATCAGAACGTAGAGTAAAGATACTATTTCTAAATTTGAACCTTAACAACAAAGTAGGATCATCATAACGTGCTGTTCTTGTATAAACTTCAAAGTGCAAATGCGGATAACTGGTAAATCCACTAAGTCCAACTAATCCTATCAATTGATTTTGCCTAACTTGTTGTCCTAGTTTAACCGCTATACTTCCTTTCTTCAAATGAGCGTAAACAGAATACTCATTCCAAGGATGCCTAATTATAACATAATTGGCTTTGCAGTAAAGTCTTCGATCTAATCTTCCATTATCCTCAAATAAGTCTATCGTTTCTTCTACTATACCATCTAACGCAGTAAAAACTGGTGTTCCAATCTCTAATCTAAAATCTATAGCATTCTGCATTCTACCAGTATGTGATGGAGCTACTGCTGGTTGGAGTTCTCGACCTTTATGATGTGGCAAACGATAAATGTTCTTGGTCTGTCTAGAATAGTTCCAGAAATTCATTGAACTAAAAGCAGTACTGTTTTTTAAAATCTTTTCTATAGAGAACTTTGAAAAAAAAGGGATTTTGCTAATTTTTTTTATCTTGTTTATGAACAAAATCCCTACTATTTCATAGTTTCTTAGAGAATTTTTCTGATGAAAAACTAATTATTAAAAATTCTCTATACTCTCTTCTTTACACGCTAAAAATAACAATAAGTATAACCACGCTAGGCTCATTAAGAATAATACTTTCTGTTGTATACTCTAGAAAGCTATAGCCCGCATCATCTCCAGGCTGCTTGTTCTGGCCTAAAATAAGGTATACTCATTTAATCAGTTCCGGACAGAGCCACCTTACCATAAACTTTAAAACATCTATCTAATTTTAACACCTATGAACCTAGTAGATGTACATTGCCACTTAACGCACGAAAGCTTTACTGATTTAGATAAAGTTCTAGAAAGAGCTAAAAAAGCCGGATTTAAAGCTATTGTAGTCTCTGGTGTTAACCCAGCTTCCAATAAACAAGTTCTGGCTTTAGCCGAAAAATATCCGCTAATCAAAGCTTCTTTAGGGATTTATCCTATTGACGCTTTAGGTAAAGCTGAATCAGAGATTTCAGGATTTCCAAGACAAACTGTGCCAATTGACTTGAAAGAACAGTTTGAATTTATTGAAAAAAATAAAGATAAAACAGTTTCCATTGGTGAAGTAGGTATGGATTTTCATTGGGCTGATAAGGAGGAAACTCTAGAAAAACAGGCAGAAACATTTAGGAAGATAATTAGATTTGCCATCAAAATAAATAAACCGATTGTAATTCATAGTAGAAAAGCTGAAAGAGAGTGTTTAGACCTAATGGAAGAAGAAATTAAGAATCACGAGATTAATGTTGTAAATCATTGTTTCTCTGGCAAAAAATCCCAAATTAAGAAAGCGGCAGAATTAGGCCATTATTTTTCTATTCCCCCTAATATTTTAAGGTCGCATAGTTTTCAGACGTTGGTAAAAATGGTGCCATTGATACAATTGTTAACTGAAACTGATTCTCCTTATCTAAGTCCTTATCCTAATCAGAGAAATGAGCCGGCTTTTGTAGTTGAGACTATTAAGAAAATTGCTGAAATTAAAGAGATCTCTGAAGAAAAAGTAGCTGAACAAATTTGGCAGAATTATCGTAAAGTTTTTGGAGAATAATGCATGATCATCAATACTAAAGAAGTTAATGGAACTGGAATAAGATTTTCCTTAATCCTTAAAGGAAAAGAAGTAGGCAGAGCCTATTTATACTTGCTTAAAAATGATTTGCATCAGCAGCCATTCGGTTTTATTGAAGATGTGTTTGTAAATGAATCCGAACGGGGACAGGGTATTGGTTCGAAATTAGTGCAGGAAATAGTTAAGCAGGCTAAAGAAAAAGGCTGTTATAAGCTTATTTGCACTAGTCGAACTAAAAAAACAGAGGTACACGCTCTTTACCAAAACATTGGCTTTCAAGATTGGGGGAAGGAATTTAGGATAGACTTTCAGTAAGCTGTAAAGTTAGTGTTGGGTAAAATACCTAAGCGGAAAATTAATAAGTGATAAAAAAGGATTCTTTTATCATGGATAAGAAGATACTTGATTTTTATAAGGAGTTTTCGATATTCACCAATCCCGGACTTTATAAAAATTCATTAAAGAAAGATTTACCTAATGGCCTGAAAAAGATAGGAAATCTAATTAGAAGGAATATCATCCATAGAACAACTTTAGCCGCCGGCAACATAGGAACCAACGCAGATAAGAAGTTTGGGGATATGACTAAAGTTCCTTGGTATAGGCAACCAGAAGATGATATTTTAACTACTGCCTCTTCAATGCTTGCAGAACTTTATAGAAGAGATAATAGAGGGTTCATCAATAATAGACTAGAAAAAGATAAATTAGTTGTTACATGTAGGTTTGTCGCTGTTCTTATGGCTTCTATTCTAAAGTCAAAAGGGATACCTTGCAGAGTAAGGTCTGGGAATGCACCTTATTTTGATACCGGTAAACTTGGGAAAGTTAGTGTAGATCATTGGATAAACCAATATTGGAATTCTAAAGAGAAAAGATGGATTACATTTGATGTTGATGGTAGTTGGAGTTTAAATGATGATCTTGATCCATACAATATGCTAGAAAACAAGTTTGATTTTCCTGCAGATGCATGGTTAAATATAAGGAATGGGAAAGACAATCCAAATCGGTTTTGGAATGCTAAACCTAAAAAGGGGTTAATTGTTGTTCTTTGGTCACTTTTTTATGATTTTCATTGTTTAATGAACGATGAGATCATTTATGTTCATGTTCCAGAACAAGGACTAGATGAACATTTTAAAAAATTATCCGAAAAAGAGTTAAAAGAAATTGATAGATTAGCCCAGTTAATGCAAAATAATGATTATAATTTTAAAAAATTGCAGAATGTCTGGAACACAAATAGGAAATTCAGACTATTGAGGGGCGGATTGTTATAATGCCGAGAGTTTAATTAAATTAAGCCACAAGTCTATTTGACCGGTGGTTTCCTGCCTAATTTGACAATTCCAGAGGTTTACTTAATAGCTCGATTTTCAGTAAACTTTTTATAACACCAAGCCTATTAAATTTCATGGCTTCACTAATTGACTATTTAACTAAAGGTTCACAAATATTCTTTATTAGCTGGAAAACTAGAATAAAACCTAAAAGATATCATGGAACTGCTGATGAAATTTGCCGCCAGATTGTTAAGGAATGCTGGAATGGCCGATACTTTCAGGTTTCCAAACAAAATTTTCAGGAATTCTGGACGCGTGATTTCGGCTGGTGTCTACAGTCTTTAGTTAAGTTAGGATATCAAAAAGAAATTCATCATACCTTAAGATACGCTTTAAACAGATTTAAAAGCAATAGAAAGATCACTACTACTATTAACTCTAAAGGCAAACCATTCGATTTTCCAACTATGGCCGTAGATTCTTTACCTTGGCTAATCCACAGCATTAAAATTTCAAATTTTCCTTATCTCTCATTCCAATCTTTCTTAAACCAACAAATTAAATCGTTCTACGAGCAATTTATTAATAAGCATACCGGATTAGTAAAACCTGAACAGCACTTTTCTTCTATGAAAGATTTCTCAGTCAGAAAAAGCTCTTGTTATGATAATTCTATGGTAGCTCTATTGGCTAAACATTTGAAAACTTTAAAATTAGTAAATCCATTCAATAATTTTGATTATCCTGAATTATTAAAAAGACATTTTTGGAATGGCAATTTCTTTTATGACGATTTATCTAAACAAGATTATGTAGCAGGTGATGCTAATTTGTTTCCTTTCCTCTTTGGTTTAATCAAGGATCAGGAGATGTTAGAATCAGCAATTAAGGCAGTCCAAGATAACCAATTAGATACTCCTTTTCCATTAAAGTATACTACCAGCAGAGATAAGATTAAATTTATCTTAGAAGAGAAATTAGTTATGAAAAATTATGAAAGCCATGCTATCTGGACTCATATGGGTCTTTTATTTATTAAGCTGGTAAAACAACTGGATAAGGAGAAAGCCAAGGAATACAAGCAAGCTTATCAAGAAATGATTGAAAGGGAACAGGGATTTATAGAAGTTCTTACCGCGAAAGGTAAACCGTTTAAAACTTGGTTTTATTATGCAGATAGGGGAATATTATGGGCTTGTAATTATCTTACGCTTTAAATGAATCTTAGTTTTAAACTGTGAACTCTAGCTGGACGTGTTTACCTTCTACGTTCAGTAATCATAATATCACCATTATACGGTTTTCTGATTATTGATTCTACAAAACTTAATTTTTCTTCTCCTTGCAGCCCTTCACCACTAGCTCTACCTATTGCATACATTATTTTTTGACCTAATGCCTCAAGAGTCATATCTCCTGCTGGTTTAGCTCCTGCTTCTAATGGTGCTGCACCAACAGAGTAAATCCCCATATCTGCTGCTCCAGTATCACAACTAGTGTAAACAAAAACTGGTTTTCCTTGTTCTCTAGCTGACTTAATAATTGGAAGCAATCTGCTAGGAATATTTCCAGCACCAAACCCGCTCATTAAAAGTCCATGGACATTTTCATGTACAATAACATTCAACATTATATCTTCAACAGTTGCACCGGAAATATGCTTATAATGGAAAATTTTAGTGTCAAAATTAGTAAATATTCTTGGGTCAAAATCTCCCCTTCTAATTCTATGTTCGCTTAATCTAATTCCTTCACTTAAAGAAGTTAATTTTCCAAGTGGTTCAACTCCTAAAGTCATAAACGCATCATAGCCTTCTTCGCTAACTTTTCTCGCACGAGTACCTCTCAAAACATAATTTCCAAAGGTGATTATAACTTCTCCTAAATCTTTTGTTGCAGCTTGAACTGCTGTATAAAGATTATTTTGTCCATCACTTCGTGGAATCCATATTGGTCTTTGAGAACCAGTAAGAACAATGGGTTTCTTTAAATCAGGAAGCATATATGTTAAAGCAGCAGCACTCTCTGCCATAGTATCAGTTCCATGAACAACAACAAAACCATCGTATTTGAAAGCATTGTCATAAATTACTCTTGCAACACTGGCCCTATCTCTTATTTTTTCTGCTTCAGTTGGGTTAGTAAATCCAATATTAGTTTCCATATTCGTGCTATCAATGTTACCTAAATCTTTAACTGTAATATCCGCTAAATCATCGAGACCTTCAACTTTCTGCATATATTCGTCAGCAGATGGTTCTAGAATCCCTTGATAATTAGGCTTCTGTCCTATCGTACCCCCTGTTTTAATCAACAATACTCGTGGTTTTGTCATTTTGAAATGAATGATAATGGTTAATTTATAAGATTTATGAACCAATAATTGCAGACATTAGTTTTGCCTAATTTTAGCACTGTGCACGGCGCGTAGATTTTTGCATATTAATCTGATCTATATCCTATAGTACAACAATTCTTTAAAACGGTTTAGGCTATTAATTAGAAGTGAAGCCAGCTATCTCTATTATTATCCCCGCTCATAATGAAGAAGATTATCTGCGGCAAACTTTGCATAGTATCAAAGATCAAACTTATAGAAATTACGAAGTTATTGTTGTGGCTAATGGCTGTACAGATAACACTGAAGAAATCGCAGCTAAAAGAGGAGCTAAACTTTTATCAATGGCTAAACCAAATGTCAGCCGGGCTAGGAATTATGGGGCTAGTAAGGCTAGCGGTGATTTACTGCTTTTTTTAGATGCAGACACAACTTTAGAAAAAGATTCTTTAAAGAAAATTAAAGATGATTTTACCGAAAAATATTCCATCGGCACTACTTTAACTAAAGCTGATTTACCTGATTTTAAATTTAAGCTGGCTCAATCTTTTAAGAATTTTTACAGCTTTACTAAATTATACAAAGGCTGTAGTGGCGCGCTGATTTGCCGGAGAGAAGATTTTGATAAAGTTAATGGTTATGATCCGAATATTATAGTTAAAGAACATCGTAAGTTGGTTAATCAATTGTTGAATCATGGTGAATTTCTTTGTGTTAATACCTACACTACGACATCTATGAGGCGGCTGAAACAGTGGGGAATTTCTAAATCAGCTTGGTTTTGGGTTAAGCAGTGGGTAAAAGATAAAACTGGTAATTTAGAAAACACCAATTATGAGAAAATTCGTTAATGAAGATTTTTAAAAAAGAACTGATTTTCTGGTTAGATGGATAAAGAAAGAGTAAGATCAATATTAACTGGTTTTCTTAAACCAGAAAATTATGGATATCAAAATTCCTTTGTTAATCCTATTTGGTTAAGCCGACAAGGACACTATTTAACCGGCATAAATAGATGGGATAAAACAAAATTTGATTGCTTTGCTGGTTCAGTTCTAGCACAGCAAAGACTTCAAGAAGAAGGAATTAACTCTGAGTTATGCAGGGGAGTCGATGAAGCTGGAATTTTTCATGGTAGACATTTTTTTAACAGGCTTCTTGATGGAACTATTGTTGACCCATCTCCTCTTTATAGATTATTTGGTGCCGATCATCAGGTATTAGAAACTATTGAAGCAAAAACAATTTTAGAAGACATGAAAGGTAATGCTATTCCAATCGGAATTGGAGTTTACCCTTTCCGTTTTGTTACTAAAGGTAATAACAGTTATCTTTCGCTATTAGGTTCTTATCATTCTAAATCTCCAGAAGAGGATAAAGGTATTTTAATCGAAACAGGATTACCTCCTACAGTTAATGTTACATTTATGACTTATGTTATAGAAAATGGAGAAGCTACTTCTTTATTTGTTCTTAGTTTTGATCTTTATAAACTAAGAATGTCAGGTAGTAGATTAGATATTATAGATTCTAAAGCCTTACAAAAAGAAGGACTGATCAGTGTCGAAACAAACTGGCAGAAACTTACAAAAGTAGAAGCTAGAACATTAGAACAAAAAGTTGTAAGTAGAGAAGAAATTCCTCAACACCAAGATATAGAAGAAATACTCCAGAAAGATTCAGAAATAATTAACGTTTTTGCTAACAATTTACTTAACTCTGAAAACTAACAGCTTAAACTATTTGATCCGCCAGTGATACATACTAAATTATCGTTAATCACTTCATAAGAATTAATGCTAGGATCATCAACTTTTGCTTTGCAGCAAACACTCTTAGCTAGGTTCTTGGCAAAATTTTCCAGTGCTTTATTACTTTCGTCTCTTTGCTTCAAGGCTTCAACAATTTCTAAATCTTTAGCTTTCAAATTGTTACTAGACTCTTGCGCGCTGCGGTCTATCTCATTTTGACATCGGTCTACTTCGTTTTTCCATTCCTGCCTAACATAGGCTAATTGCGAAGTTAATTCTTCTCTAGTTGCAACGCATTCTGACAAGCTTTGTTCTTTTGATTTAACTTCCCCCCAAACTTGACCGTAAACTTCCTGGTAAAGCGAAAGATTAGCTTTAGTTGTAGCTAATTGCAGCTGTAAATTTTGTACACTTGATCCTAATTCAGAAACACTATAATTGCCATTTTCAGCTTGTTTGTAGACACTGTAGCCAATTAATGCCGGCCTAACTATAAATAAACTTAAGAGCACTATTGCTAAAACTGACATAACCACCACTACCTTACGGTAAAGTATTTTATTATACTTTGGCTTTTTCTCCTCTTCTCCAATTTCTTTCTCAAAAATAGCTCTAGTTCTAGGGTTGGAATTAACCTCAATCTTTTTTTTAGCAGCAGTTTTAATTTCAGGTTTAGAATTTAATTTAGTTTTAAGTGTTTCTCTCCTTTCTGGATTAGCCATTAGCTTAAGTTCCATTTAATTTTTGAATATGATTATGTTTTTAAACTTGTTTCACTACTGTTTGATACGAAAAATCTCTTGAATAACTTTTATTAAGAAGTTTGCTATCTCCAAGGCAGATGATTATCACTATTTCAGGAGATGCTGGAAGCGGCAAAAGTACAGTGGCTAAAATTTTGGTAGAGAAACTTCAAGCTGAACGGGTTTATGGCGGTGGAATTTTTCGTGAAATAGCTAAAGAGAAAAAAATGGTCCTGGAAGAATTCTTAGATTATATTAAACATAATCCTGAAATAGAACTTTTAATCGATAAAAAGATTAAAGAAAAAGCTGATAGGCTATCGAAACAAGGTAGGACTGTTATCGTTGAAAGCCGGGTGCAGTTTCATTTCATACCAAGCTCAATAAAGGTTTTTTTAAAAGTAGACCTAGATGAAGCTGCTAAGAGAATTTGGAAAGACCTCAGTGATCTGAAAACTAGTTTATCCAGAAATGAAGCTCTTACTAGTTCTTTAAATGAAACAGAACAAAAAATTTTAACACGAAATAAAACTGATAGAGAGCGATATAAGAAACTCTATCATATTGATATCTATAACTTAAAAAACTTTAATCTAGTGGTTGATACTACCAAAATCACCCCACAACAAGCTGCTGAGAAAATTCTGGATTATACTCATGAAAATTCTTGAGCAGGAAACCGAAAAGGTTTATCGGGTAAGTACCAAAGAAAATGGATTGGTTAAATTGGTTAGAATCTGGAAACCATCTGAAAGGGCTTACCTTCAAATTACTGGTTTGCCTAGAATTCAGTATGAAAGATTAATTTTTCAAGATGGTAATGCTGAAAGGATAGAGAGATATTCTGAAAAGCCAGTTAAGTTAATTCCTCTGATAACCAGAGATTTACTATTAGGTTATTTAAATAGATATTATTTACATTTCCAAGAGATAGTTGAACAAGCCCAAGGATTACAGAAATATCGTGAATCTCATCTCACTGATTTAGAAATGTTTGCTAGAATTAAAGATCGTCCTGTAGTAACAGCCGTATTACGAAGGCTGGACAGAAGATAACATAAATTTCAAATCTGAATCCTTAGCAGCAATAATGAGAGGCTCTTTACGATTAGGACCGTTTCTAGTGTTTTCGAGAGAAAAATCTTCTACTGAACAAGAATAGCAAGCCCAGCTGGCACTAAGGCTAAAAAGAAGATTTAACACCAGCAAAACAAAGAAAAAGCTTATAAATCTCCAACAAAACCAATTAAAATAATGGTAAACATCCAAAAACACGATTTTGTTGAAATTAATTATACCGGAAAATTAGAGGATGGTAAGGTTTTTGATACTACTTTAGAAAATATTGCTAGGAAAAACAATCTGCCGAGTGAAGGTCTGCAATTCAGAGCACCTATCATCTGTATCGGTGAAAGTCAACTCCTTCCTGGTTTAGATCAGGAATTAGTGGAAAAAGAAGTTGGTAAAAATTATTCTATAACTTTACCACCAGAAAGAGCTTTTGGTAAGAGAGATATTAAAAAAGTTAAAATTGTTCCGGCTAGTATTTTCAAGGAACATAAAGTTCAGCCGCAGCCAGGCTTGCAGGTTGATGTAGATGGTGAACGAGGTTTAGTAACTAGTATTTCTAGCGGCAGAATTATTGTTAATTTTAATCATCCATTAGCCGGCAAGACAGTGATTTATGATCTTAAAGTTGAACGCAAAATAACTGACACCTCTGAAAAAATCAAATTTTTTTTAGCTGTTGTTCTCAGAATACCTTTAGATCAAATTGAAGTAAAAATGACAGTAGAAAAAGCTGAAGTGTTTCTGCCGATGGAATTCCCTGCACAGATTACTCAATTATTAACTCCTAAGTTAATTGCGTTAACCGGAACTAAAGACATTTTATTTAAAAAGAGTTAACAATTTTAAGATCGCTATTAATCTAATTCCTTCAGCGCAATAATCTTTATATATCCAGATTTTCCCTACTAATCGGAGGGGAAATGGATAATTTTAATAAAAATAATAAGCCGGATCAGGAAGATTCATTTAAAACTCAAGCTATAGAAAATCCTTTCTTGGATAGTTCTATTAATTACAGAAAAGCTTCTTTAGATATTGATGCTGAATTAGAACAGCTGATTGCCAGCCACAAAACCAGGATTAAAGTTATCGGCTGTGGCGGTGGGGGAAATAACACTATTAACAGAATTTCAGAAGTGGGAATCAAAGGTATTGCCACTATCGCTATTAATACAGATGCTCAAGATTTGCTTTATACTACTGCTGATAAAAAGCTGTTAATTGGCCGGGAATTAACTCAAGGTTTGGGTGCTGGTTCGAATCCTAAAATCGGTGAAGAATCAGCTAAAGAAAATGAGCAGGACCTTAAAAAGTTAATAGAAGGTTCTGACATGCTGTTTATTACTTGTGGTCTGGGTGGGGGCACTGGCACTGGTAGTGCACCATTTATTGCTAGTCTAGCTAAAAAAATGGGGATAATGACTGTTGGAATTGTTACTATTCCTTTTACCATGGAAGGTTCGCATCGTTTTGAAAATGCAATGATCGGTTTAGAGAAAATGGAGCAAGCTGTAAGTACACTAATAGTTATACCCAACGAAAAGTTGCTAGAATTAGCCCCACATTTACCTTTGCAGACAGCTTTCAAAGTTGCAGACGAAATTCTAACTAATGCGGTAAAAGGAATTGCTGAATTAGTTACCAAAACTGGATTAGTAAATCTTGATTTTGCTGATGTCAAAGCCATCATGAGTGAGGGCGGCGTGGCCATGATTGGAGTAGGCGAATCCGATTCTGATTCACGGGCAGATGAATCTGTAGCTAAAGCCCTTGAAAATCCTTTAATTGACGTGGATATTTCCAATGCCACTGGAGCCTTGATAAATATTTCCGGCGGTGAAAATATGACCTTAGATGAATCTCGTAGGATAGTAGAAACTGTAGCTAAAAGATTAAATGCTAAGGCTAAAATTATCTGGGGAGCTCAAATCTATAAAGATTTAGAAAAAACAATTAGGACTATGCTGATAATTACTGGAGTTAAATCTGATCAGATTTTTGGTGAAGAGAACAAGTATGTGTCTAAAAAAAGAAGTGCTATTGAATCAGAATTAGGAATTGAATTTATGAATTAGGAATTTCCTAGTCTTTCTATCTTATGTTCGGTACAAATACCGGACAGAATTAATGAAGCCGTATAGCCGCAAGCCTGATAAAGATTAGGATTATTTCCAAAATCTCTCAGTAAGTCAGAACCTGAGGTAATAGTTAATCCCAGAGAAACTCCCGTCAGAACTGTTAATCCAGCTAACTCAACTAGATCTCTTTTAGAAACATCTTCTCTCTTCCGATATAATCTCACGAGGTTATCAACTAGATTCATTCTACTTTCTTAGAAATCATTTCAACGTAACCGCATTTTCCACAAACTACACGATTTTTATGGTTAGCTAGAAACATTCCTGGTCCACATTTTGGACAAGTTTTATTCTTTCTTTTAATTAGTTGGCCGGATATTTCATATAAGGCACTGAGTTTTTTGCCTTGTTTCTTTGGTTTTCCCTTTTTATCCTTTTTGTCGGCTGCCATTAAGCGGGTTCACCTTTTTTAGTGGCTTCGGCGGCTGTCTTTTTCTCTTCTGCAACTTTCTTAGCTGCTTCCTCAGCTTGTTTCTTTAAATGTTTAGTAATTCTTTCAGCCTTTTTCCTGGCTTCAATTGAATCATACCTGAAAGCTCTGAAAGAAGCTTGTTGACTGCCAAATCTAGCAGCAATTTGTTTAATGACAATTAGGTTGCTGTCACCTTTACTTATACGTTGTGTCAGTTCATTATTACTTGGAGTAGATCCATCGAATAAAATCTTTCCTTTCATTTCAGTTCTTTGTAGTAATGTATTTCTTTCTTCTGTAGTAATTTCAACTTTCATGTTTATCTTACCTTGATAGCGTATTCTCCTTTAGCTTCCATACCTACTTTTTTAGCAATCATTGAATGGACAGGGTTAGTGATATATACTCTACCTTGCCAGTTATTAGTAAAAGAATTTCCTTTACAACTAGGGCAAGTTTCTCCTTCTACGAACAATTTACATTTCTTGCAGACTTTCTTCTTAACCATTTTTTTACTTACTCTTTAAACCTCTCCTTGTTTAGATTCATTCTGATTATCAAGCCAATCCAGTTTTCCCAATCCTTCTTGTCTCATTGTTAACCCTATTTTAGGATTATTTAAATCTTTGAAACTAATTGCAATAATTCTAGCTTTGCACCTGTCTCCAACCTTAACTGTTTGTCCGGATTTCTTACCCTGCAAGACTTTATCTTTACTGAAAGAGACGAAATCATCCATACTTTGCGAAATGTGAACCATACCTTCCACCCCGCCGATATCAATAAAAGCTCCAAAGTCAGTAATATCTCTAATTTTTCCAAAGACCAGTTCATTCAATTCAGGCTTGAAAGCTAATAATTCAAATTCTGAATCATAAAATCCTGCACCATCACCTGGAATTATTACTCCTTCCTTAATGTTGCCTACATCAATTACGCTTAGTATAAATCCTAATTCCTTAGAAACATAATTTTCATAACTGGATTTAATATTAGCTATAACTGCTTCTTTCTTAGTTTTATCAAACATTCCTGGTGGAACCCTGATGTGATCTCTAACTTTTACACGATAGAACATGATTAAAAATCCCCATTATTTTTTTTCATTTTTTTCTATTTTAAGCGTATCTCAAATAGTTTTTACAATTTTGATACATTTTTAATAGTAATTTTGAATGGCAGTTTATAAAGCTTTTGGTTAACTTCTTTTTAGCTAAGGATAATCTTTATAAAAGAAAATAGGCCTCTTAGGATCATGAGTTTAAGAGAGTTAAAAAAAGAGATTGACCAGCTTGCAGATGTCCATGAATCTGTTAGCAAATTCGAACAGCATTGGATTAAGCCGCTGAGGAGCAATACCAACAAACATCTGCCGTTTCTAAATGACCTATCTGATAAACAGAAACGAGAGCTTAACCATAAACTGGCTAAATCTAAACATCTCTTGGAGGAAATCAAAAGTTCACATCTCCTTAAAGGAAAATTGCAGACCTATGCCCGATATCTGATTGAATTAAAGTTAACTACTATTAATCAAAATCATTCTAAAGCTAAATATATTACGAATCATCTTCTAAATGATGAGTATTTAGGGCTTAGCAATTCCATTGCTGATATCAAAAAATTTTCTGATGATGTTAAGGAACTTGAATCTCACCATCTTGAGATAGGTGAATATTTAGAACAGAATTTAAATTTAGAGCATGCCTTGATCTTTATGGAACTACCCCATTACCGCTATTTGGTTAATTTACTGCAAACAGCTAAAGATCATAACCGTATTGTTAGGGACATCGGCAGGCATTTTATAAAGATGGCTAAGATGTTGAAGCAGAGATAATGGTAAATACGATCATCGGAATAATCGGTTTAATCTTTATACTAGCTGCTTTTGTCTTAGATGAGTTCTTTAAAAAATTTAATCAAGATACTGTTCACTATAACTTATTTAATATTTTAGGATCAGTTTCGCTGATCATTTATTCTTTTCAATTAATGGCCTGGCCTTTCCTGATTTTAAACATCGTTTGGCTTTTAACTGCATCTTTTAAATTAAGCAGAATCTTAATCGGCCGATTCAAGTAGTAGTTTGGTATGTATTTAGTTTGGGGCTTTTTTAAGCGCCTTTTGATGCTCCAAAACGTAAACCTTTATTTTCTTAAGATTCTGTTTCTGGGGATATGCTGCCAGAAATTGAAAAATAAAATAAAAAAATTAATCGACTGGCGTTGTTTCTAGCAACTGATTAACTCTCTGGTAGACAGGACATTCTTTCATGCAAGAGACTTGTGATTGTTTTCTACTTCCTCTATTCAGATAACAAATCTCGTCTCTTAATGCATAACATCCTTGTCGCTCAATCGGTCTACTTCCTGTCCAACCACAAGCAGGTCCTATCATAGATTCTAAATGATCTGCCTCGTCTATGATTAACGAAGTCTTCTCGTGTCCAATATATCCTTGAAGAGGACATTCTTGTGGTCCTTCGGCGGCTAGGGTGAGTCTTCGTTTGATCTCTCTCGTGTCTCTCTGTACTATTTCATCAACTTTTAATGGAACTTGATATGTCATTTTAATCATCTCCACATTTTAAAGTCTGTCGACTTTATTTTTTGTTTTTTAAGAAACTGACTTTTCCTTTCCGGACGCATAACAGATTTCAACCCAAACGAAGAATGGAAAGTTATATCAGATCAATAATGACCTAAAAGTTAAAAGAGATGCTAAAACTAGCAGAATTTTTCGTTATGATTCCGATACAGCTAGTTGAATGGGTCATAATTCCTAGTAAAAGTACATTAATATTTAAAACTTTCCACGGTTACTACATGCCAATTACAAAATAGACTAACGCTTCCAAAAATTTAGTTCACGCTGCAACTATTTTATCGTCAGCCTTTGTTATGCTCCCTAACGGCATTAGGGAAAAGAGCATCGCATAGATTTATCGGTTATAATCACAGTATGAATTGATAGAACATTTAGGACAATTTGGCTTAATAGGTGAACAAATAGTCTGCCCGTGGCCTACCAGCAATTTATTGACATTTATCCATTCTTCCTTAGGAACAATTTTCTTAAGTGCTTCTTCAGTTTCTTCTGGAGTTTTTGTTTTAATCCAGCCCAGCCTGTTAGAAATTCTATGGACATGTACGTCTACAGCTATTGCAGGTTTTCTAAAAGCATAATTTAGTATGCAGTTGGCTGTCTTCCTTCCTACTCCCGGCAGCGAAATTAAATCTTCAAAAGCTTCAGGGATTTTTCCATGATACTGGCTTATAATAATTTTACTTAATTCCTTGATATGCTTTGATTTAGTTCGGTAAAATCCAATTTTAAAAATAATCTTCTCTAATTCCTTTATATTAATTTTAACAAAATCTTCAGGGTTAGGATATTTAGCAAACATTTCCTTGACAATGGGAATTACTGTAGAATCCTTTGATCTAGCGCTAAGTGAAGTCATTACTAACAATTGAAACGGCTTATAATTGCCTAGAAGCTCCAGCATGGTAGGTTGATGAACTTTTTCAAGAGTTCTAAAGATTCTTTTTATTTGCATTTACTACTTAGAAACCTAGAAAGTTTTTATATTTTCTCAATAAAACAACAATACCAACCCCATTAATAACATCAGTGAACTAACTACAAACTTGAAGACTTTTTGGGTATGTTTTCTCCATGTTTCTGCTTTATTATCATCATGAGGTTCTTTTTTAACTGCATGATTTTCTAGGGCTTCGGTAACTTTGTAAACAATACCTACTACAATAGCCGGAGGGATAGAGGTAATGATGGCATGATAGAATAAATAAGCAAAAGCTCGAAATTCTATTACTCCGTCTTCAGACAGAGTTCTTAACAGAGTAAACACTTCACTAATGGCGCCGAAAGAAATTAATCCTAGGATCAAGCTGATAACTGCAATTCCAAAAGGCGAATGTAAATATTTAACTGATCCTCTAATTTTTTGTTCTGTTTCTTCCCTGATTTCTTCAAACATAATTCTCCAGGTGCCGAAGAAGCCTTTTATCCTAAACAAGCTGCCAATGATAGCTAACATACCAATTATCTTTGGGAAAACAGCTGAGGATCTCCAAAATAATCCCATACCAAATAAAACTGAAACTATCGCTATTATGCCAATAGCCATGATGCCGTTTCTGAGATGGACTTCTTTCTTTTTTCTGACGCTTAGCAGCATTAGTAAAATTAGCATGAAAGCTATAGCTCCAGGTCTGATGCTGTCTTTTATTGCGCTTTTAGTAACCATGCTTAAGGTTATTGTATCTAACACATTACTTGGATTTTTGTCTCCAGCAACCCCAATAGTTGATGATATTATTAATGAGGGACATTCACTCTTGACGTTATCAACAATTCTTCCTTCTAATAAACTTCCAATACTTTTTGATCCAATAAAATAACTATCTGCAGTAAAGACTGTCGGTACTCCTCTGGAAGCTGGAGGAACATTATAAGCAGTAAAATATTGATCTAAAGTCTTAGAATTTTCTCGGTTATAATACACTTCATATTCAGTAATTTGCAGTTCTGGGTATTTAGTTTGTAAATATTTTACATGGTTGCTGGCAGCTTGGCATTCTTCACAATTTTTCCCATAAAAATAATAGATGCAGTCATTTTCAGCGGCAGCTGCTGAAAATAGATTTAATAAGATTATCATCAGAACTAAAATTGCCTTACCTATCACCATATTTAATAGTAGGATTATTGGTTTTATAAAGGTTTTTGTCTATATGCTCAAATCTTTCAATATAAAATAACTGGATCTCCGAATCTGACTACCCCAGTTTTTCTGACTATGGCATAGATTCCTATTTTTTGGTCATGCTTTTTTACAACTCCTCCTAGAATTCTTTTATCATAGTCTGCGGTGTCTGGATTAATACCGATCATTGGACAGCGTTCATTTCTTTTAACGACATGTAACAATACCTGACCTATTTGTAAACATTTTCCGACTAATCCATCTTCAAAGAAAGGTTCTGAATTCTACCAATCTACATAAAAGTTTTCTCTAAAAGCTCTGGGATCTATCCTAGTTCCAGTTTCACTAGATAATTGGTTGATTGTTTCCAATCCTACAATTGAAACTGGCTTGCTATCTTGGATACCTGCTCGGCGATAATCTAACTCTATAGAAATTTTCTTCGATTCACATAAACTTTTGATATAGTCGATTATTGTCAGTTCTGACAAATTGTGTACATTTCCATCTGGCAATTTAACATCAATTGATGGTCTATATCCTTCAGGATAAGGTTTAGTAATATCTGGTTCTTCAATAATCTTAGGTTCTAATAGCAACAATCCCCGCTTTTCTCGTCCTGTGAAATAAGGAAGTTCTTCTCTTCTTGAATTATGATCATAAAAAGCAAATACTCTATCTCCATTTAAACCTGTTCTCCGCGCAGAGTACGGTAGGTCTGGAGCTTTTTTCTGCGTAAGACCTACTGGTGAATGCGCTTAAAATCCGAAGGATTTTCAAACTCTAGAAGTAATTTCTTTCTTACAGGCTAAAGCTTTAGA
>Ga0209542_10005856_pt1 | contig 24252 bp, 29 predicted proteins | sample RifCSPhighO2_01_FD_184028 | JGI IMG/M metagenome (GOLD analysis project Ga0209542, IMG submission 184028) | Soil microbial communities from Rifle, Colorado - Rifle CSP2_plank highO2_0.1 (SPAdes) (version 2) | ecosystem: Environmental > Terrestrial > Deep subsurface > Rock core/Sediment ...
GTAAAAAGTATCCGCGGCGGGCACATGCAGTTGGCAGCCAGTTATGTGATTATCCGTAATGGGCAGCCAGAATTAATTGGCACCAAAATCCCCGCCTACCAACCCAATAACGCTCCCGAAGGCTATAATCCAGAAAAAACCCGCAGGCTTTTACTCAACAAAAAAGAGCTCGATTACTTGGGCGGCAAGGTAAAAGAGCGCGGATTTTCGTTAATACCCTTGAAAGTTTATGATAAGAATGGTAGGATTAAGCTCGAATTCGGGTTAGCCAAAGGCAAGAAAGCCTTCAACAAAAAAGAGAAGATAAAAACGCGTGATGTTGAGCGGCAAACCCAAAGAGAATTGGGAGCGTAAGCATCGACAAGTGCTGCTCTTAAAATATGCAAATCCAGTACTCTGGAACCTGGTAAAACTTCCAGAAAACCACAATTGCTAACTTATTTACTAAAAGGCAACCAGCTTTAGCTTACGCTTAGCTGGCATCATTCCCGTCAACTCCTGATAGGCGGATAATGGTGTTATATTATCAGGATAGATTATTTTCTTCCCTTGGAAGTAATTGAAACCCAAAGGGATCACGGCAGCAAAAGTTTTTCTTGTTTATTATTTGCCGCCCGAACAACAAAACAAGATATATTTGTAGACTTATTTTAGGAAGGCATTTGGACGTGGGTTCAATCCCGCCGCTTCCACAAAACATTTAATTTAAAATTTGGAAAAAGTTTTAGCCAACAATTTCATAAAGGCCAAAGAGGTGCGGGTGATTTCAGAAACCGGCGAACAGTTGGGCATCATGAACATTTTTGCCGCTATTGATGTAGCTAAAAGCAAAGGTCTAGACCTAATCCAAGTAACCGAAAAAGTAGTGCCGCCCGTGTGCCGCATTGGAGATTATGGAAAATATTTATACAGCCAGCAAAAGAAAGAACGTAAGATAAAAGCGGGTACCAAAGAATCGAAATTGAAAGAAATACAGGTTGGGTTTAATACTTCGCCCCATGACATTGAAGTAAAAGCCGGTCAGGCGAAAAAGTTTTTGGAAAATGGCGACAAAGTAAAAGTAGGCATGTATTTGCGGGGACGCGAAAAAGCCATGGGAGATTTTGCCAAGAAAAAAGTAGAATACTTTTTAACGACATTAGGCGGCTTAATAGAAATAAAAACCGAACGCGAACTAAAACGCGAGCCAAAAGGGTTTTCAATGATTATTTCAAAAAAATGAACAAGACCAAAAAAGCATTAACCAAGCGTTTCAAGATTACCAAAAACGGCAAGCTGTTAAGGCGCGCTTCTGGCCAGAACCATTACCGCGCCAAAAAAACCGGTAAAGCCAGACGAGAAGGGCGCAAATGGGTGCCGATTGCCAAGTCCGAAATAAAAAGAATTAAGAGGTATTTAGTAGGCTAAACTACCATGACAAGAGTTAAAAAAGGAAAAGCAGCGCATAAAAAACGCAGGCATATATTAAAACATGTTAAGGGTTTTAAATATGGCCGCAAATCAAAATTAAAATTGGCAAAAGACGCCTTGAGGCATGCCTGGACCATGAGCTACCGAGATCGCAAGGTAAAAAAGCGGGACTTTCGCCAGCTCTGGCAGATCCAGATTAACGGTGCCGTTCGCCCCATGGGAATCAACTACAGCCGGCTCATCAACGGATTGAAAAAGAAACATATTGAGCTGGATAGAAAAATACTAGCCCGGCTAATCCAAGAACAGCCCGAAATTTTCTCAAAGATTGTGGAAGAAGTAAAAGAAGGAGCTAAATAACTCCTTCTTTTCTTGAAACGAAAAACTCGTGTGCTTTTTTGAATACCCGCTTGGCATCTTTGGGCAACTTTTTATACGCCTCTTCGTAGGGCAGCCAGGCAAAACCCTTATGCTCCCCAGAAATTAACACCTGATCAGTTTTAGTTTCAGCCAAATACAAGGTAACAATTTTCATCACCCACGGAGCCCTTTTGCGAGCCTCGCCAGTTAATCCATATACTTTTTTAAAAATAAACTTCGTATAATCTTTAAAATCAGGCAAAAACTGTAAGTCCTTCAATCCAGTTTCTTCTTCAATTTCACGCCGCGCTACCTGTTCTTCATTTTCTCCGGGCTCCGCATGCCCCCTAGCAAACTCCCAGTGCCCAGAATGGTAATGCAAAAGCAGGTAAAACGGCATTCCGTCCACCATCCGAAAAATAATCGCCCCCGCTGATGTCTCTCTGGGCATTATTTTAATTTTTTTAATAACTCTTCGACTGGCAATGTGTTTATAATATCACTTTTCTCGGCCCAACCGCGCCTTGCCTGCGCCACGCCAAATTCCATGAATTCCAACTGCTCTTTTTTGTGGGCGTCGGTGTTGATGATCATTTTCACCTCTTCTTCTTTGGCGCGGCGGATGTATAAATCGCGCAAATCCAGTCTTTCTGACGAATTAATTTCTAGAATGGTGCCGGTTTCCTTGGCTATTTTTAGCATCTGGTCAAAATCGTGCTGATACTCTTCGCGCTTGCCGACAATGCGGCCAGTGGGATGCGCAATGATATCTACGTGCGGATTTTCCATGGCTTTTTTCATCCGCGCCATCATTTCCTTCTTTTCCATTTTGTTGAGCGAATGAATGCCGGCAATAACGTAGTCAAGTTGCGCCAACACCCTGTCGCCAATATCAATGCTACCGTCGCGCCTGATGTTGGCTTCACAACCATGCAGAATGCGAAATTTCGAATTTCTAATTTCGAATTTTGCATTCAACTTTTTTATATACTTATTCTGTTCCAGCAATTGCTTTTCATTCAAACTCGCTTCCACGTTCAAGTCTTTCGTGTGGTCAGAAATACCAATATACTCATACCCCAATTCCATGGCTTTTTTTGCCAACGCTTCAATAGAATCCTTCTGGTCGTCAACCCTTGAAAGTAAGGCTGGCCAACTTGAATGCACGTGCAAATCACCCTTAATATCCTTTAATTCAACCAACGTGGGCAATTTCCCCCGCAAAGCGACATCAATTTCACCTTGGTCTTCACGCATTTCTGGCGCAATATATGGCAAACCAAGCGCCCCATACACATCTTCTTCTGTTTTGCCTACAACCTGTTTACTGCCCCTAAATATTCCCCACTCGCTTAACTTTAAACCCTTTTCAATGGCAATTTTTCGGGTGGCAATATTATGCGCCTGCGAGCCGGTAAAATACTGGAGGGCCGACCCCCAGCTTTTCGCCGGCACCACGCGTAAATCCATATCGTATCCGCCATTCATATGAACTGATGCTTTCGTGCCCCCTTGTCCCCATATTTTTTCCACTCCCGGCAACTTCACAAAGTAATCCATGGTTTTCTTGGGATTTTGAGAAACCACTAAAAAATCTACGTCACCGATAGTTTCCTTTCCGCGCCGAAGCGATCCGGCAATACTTATTTTCTGGACTTCTTTTTGCGACTCTATTCTTCTCAATACTGCCATGGCCACTGGCTTTATTTGTGAAATTAACACCCGCCCCTTGCTGGTTTTTAAAAATTCCAACCCCTGTAAAATATTTTTCCCTGTCTTTTCGCCAAACCCAAACAATGGCGCGATCAAATGCTTTTTAGCGACGCGCTCTAAATCTTTTAAATTCTTCACTCCCAATTTTTCATACAACACTTTGGCCTTTTTCGGTCCCATGCCTTCCACGCGAAGCAAAGCATCCATATCCACTGGCAACTTCTTTTTCATTTCCTGGTAAAACTGCACCTTGCCGGTTTTCAAATATTCTTCAATGTGATCAGACATCGCCTTGCCGATGCCGGGTATTTCCTCAAGCGCCTTTCTGCCTCCATTAATATATATCTGCGCCACGTCATCTTTGAGTGTTTCCAATGAAATGGCCGCACGCTCGTAAGCATACGGTTTAAAAGCCACTCCATCTATCCTTAAAAATCTGGAAATATCATTGAATATCTTGGCAATTTCTTGATTTTTCATCTATTTACTAGTGGGTATTCTGTGAACTCCGCGGGGCATCTTCGTCAACATGTCTTTACGCACCGGAAACAAAAATAACACCGCTATGAAGTTCAGCAGGCTGGTTAAAAGAAAAATTACCGTAAAACCTGCGTAACCAGCCATAATTCCCCCCAAGGCGCCCGCAACCCCCACACCCACCCCCAAAAGCGTGCTATCTAAACTGCTTTCATAAGCTTCGCGACCCTTGTCGGTATGGCGGATAAATATGGCGTACGAAGAGGGAACAACCAGCGACATGGCGCCAGCATGTACTATTTGCAACCCATAAATGTGCCAGGGCGCAAAAGCAAGTAAATATCCCAGAGGCACAAACGCAGTTAAAATAGTACCCACAACGTAGAACCAGAAGTCATCTATTTCCCCATGATTTTTGTCTAAGTAGTTGCCAATAGGAATTTGCAGCACTGATTTGGTGGCCCAATAAAAAAACGTGGCAAATCCAACAATCTTCGCCCCTTCAATAATACTCCCTCCAGCAATGTTTTGCAGCAAAAAAATAGCAAACACCGGAGCCAAAAGTCCCCAGCCAGCATTAACAACAAAGTCCCAATAAATGTATGCCCGCATGACGCGGTTGACTCCTTTGAACATAATCGCTTCGCTCAAGTTTAAAGTTCAAATCTCAAAGTGCAAAATTTTGGATTTTTAATTATGATTTTGAGGGTTGAGGTTTAAACTTTGAATTAAGGTCATTGTACCACGAAAAAATGCCCCGCGGGGCATTTTTTCGTGGATCGCTAACTCACTTCGTAGCTAATGCTCTTAATTTTGTACTTTTTGCGCGCCGGCGTTGAAACTAACACTTCTTCGCCGATTTTCTTTCCTAACAAGGCTTTACCCATGGGCGATTCGTTGCTGATGCGACCTAAATCGGGGTCAGACTCCAATGTTCCAACAATCATGAATTTATCGTGCTTCCCACCCGCTTCCAAAGTTACATTGGCTCCCACGCTTACCATGACCTGCCTTTCCTTGGGAGGATTTTTAATAATCTGATGGTTGTCTAAAATATTTTTCAGTTCGTCAATACGGCCGCGCAATGCTCCCATTTCATCTTGGAAACTGGCGAATTCCGGATTCATGTCTTCTGATTCCAGCATTTTTGGCGCCTCTTCTTCAATGGCTTTGTGGTGTTCAGTGGCAACTAATCTTTCATACTCTGCCCGCAACTCTTTTAATTTTCCCTTGGTAAGGTAAAATACTTCTTTTTCCATGTCTTTTACTTTGAATGCTCCATAGTATTACGCCGCGCCACCAGTGTCAATAAACGGATTTCCCCAACATTCATGTACGACGCCATGAGCTTACTCTCTCTTACGCCCTGTACACTTTGTAGCCTTGCCGCACAATCTCTTTTACCTTAAGCCCAATAACCTTGCCCTTGGCTGCCGTTTTCACTTCTTGATGATCAATTTGCATAGAGTTGACTGTTTGGTTAAAATCAGTTTTTTCTCCACCGGTAATCCGCACTTCATCGCCAACTTCCAGCGACGCGGCCAACTTAATAATCCCAACGCCAATATGACCAAAATAATGAGTCACCATGCCGATGGGTTTCTCTTTTTTAACAACTACTTTTTTCACCACCTTTTTTACAGCCATATTTTTACTGTTAATAATATGCCTTAATACTACCAAACCTACCCATTTTGGCAACAAAAAAGCCGCCCCCAGACTCGCCGGGGCGGCATGCATCTACTTAAGATTTAGCACAAAATCATTGCAGGGGTTTGGCGGATTATTTTTGACAAACCCACACTTGACCCAGAAACCCTCATTACTTGAATGAACTTGCGTGGCTCGCACCTGTTTTAGATTGTGGGCACGAGCCCAAGAAATAAGTGTCATCACAGCTCTCCTGCCGAACCCCTTCCGCCTTTCGTTGAGCGGAAATGTCGTCATGTTGGTGATGACTACATCTGAATCGGTTTGCCAATCCATCAAACTCATGCGCACGGTTACCGTCACATCTTCACCAAACATCGTGATGACGTAGGGCAGGGCACCCGCTTCCATGGGATCCCCAGGATCCACGCGCACACCAGTCAGGTCATCCAGGCACTTTACCATGGCATCCATCCTAGGTTTAGCCTCCTCAACTTTCTTTACCCACTCATGAATGTCAAAATCATCTCTCATTCACACGCCTCCAGGTTAAAAAACAGGGTAAAAATTACACTCTCGAAACCCTCGTAAATCCAGAACAAGCCACAATTTCAATGCCTTGTTTCTGCAGTTCGTCCATTAACAAATTCATACCTAGCGAGTCACTAGACATGTGCCCGGCAATGACAATATTCAAATGTGAAGCCTCTGCCTCTTTCCTACGGTCTTCGGTAGTATGCATGGCAATGACGGTGCCAATACCCACGTTAGCCATTTTCTGGTAAATTTGCACACTTCCTTCGGTGCCACCGGTAATTTCGGTTACGGCAATTTTCCCGGCCCGGTTTTCCGGTGCACCAACAAATAACTTTGGCCCCACGCCGATTTTCATGGCCTCTTTATACTCTGGCAATTCTTTTAAAATAGTTAAAATATCGCTAACGTATTCGGGGTTTTTTTGGTCAATCAAATCTTTCAAAAACTTGGCCACCAAATTATCGGCCGGCGTGTGCGCCACCATCAAATTCACGCCAAGTAGTTTAGCCATATCAATAGTACGCTGGTGGTTAATGGCGTTCACGCCCCGAGCCACTTCTGAAATGCGCACGCGCATTAAAGATTCGGCCACATTAATGGGCACCCCATACTGAGCTAACACATCGGCTTGCAAATGCATCACATCGGCCAGTTGAGCCAATCCCCGGCCTTCGGGGTGGTGGGCAATAACCAAATCGATGTTGCCCAAATGTTTGGCTAACAAAATTTCTGCCGGCTCAATGTCAATGCCAACCAGCACGCGTTTTATTTCTTTATCTTCCGCCACATGCATAACCCCCGAATCCATGTAGGGGTTGATCAAAGCCTCTTTGTCAAACTCTTCTTGTTCTTGAAGGGAAAGTTTTTGGAATTGGACTTTTTTACGGTCAAGTAATTTTTGCACACCCTCTTTACCGCGGAAATCCGCCTCAACGCCCATTTTCACCGCCAAAGTTTGAATATCTTGTATTTTCATGCTTCATGATAAAACCAACCAATTACTTTGGTTGGAATTTCATCTTTTTCCCCCGACTTTTTCGCCACCTTTTATTTATTCTGGCATTATGGCGCGTAGTATTTCTTTTCATGAGAATTATTTCTTAGCCGCTACTTTCGCCTTTTTCACTTTAGCAACTTTCGTTTCAGTTTTTTTTATTTCTGGCTTTGGGCTTGTTTCGCCTGCCTGTCGGTCAGACAGGGATTTCGAATTTCTTATTTCGAATTTTTCTCGTAGCGATGGCACCATTTTTTTATACAATTCTGTAATTAATTCCGCCTGCTTTTTGGCATCTAAAAACTGCCGGCGAATGCGGGCTTTTTCTGTTCTGATGTGCTTGCGGTCAGAATTTTTTAAAGTTGGGTAAATACTTGGCATGATTAAGCACTATAACCTAAAATCGGCCAGAAAGCAAGCCTTTTACCACCCCCCGATCATCCCACGGAATCTTTTTGCCATTCGCCAAGCACATTAAAGGCTCCGCCCCCTTGCCCGTTATCACCACCGCATCTTCTGGTCCAACCAAGCCCAGGGCTTTTTGGATGGCCTCTGTACGGTCTAACACAATATGATAGGGATGATTTTCTATACCAGAAGCCACTTGCTCCATGATTTCCAGGGGATCTTCGTCGTAGGGATCCTCGTTGGTAATAAAAATTTCCCGGCAGTATTGCGAAGCAATTTTTCCCAACACCGGCCGCTTCCACTTGTCGCGCCCGCCACCACACGAACCAAAAACGCATATTAATTTTTTATCCCTTAAAGATTGATAGACTTTTTCCAACTGCTCTGGCGTATGAGCATAATCCACAATTACCAACGGTTTTTCCCAAACAATTTCCATCCTGCCTGGGATTCCCGGTACTTTTTCTAATACCTTTTTACAAAATTCTCTGGGGATGCCATACACTTGAGCCACCGCCATGGCCGCCAAGGCATTCATTTGGTTAAAATTGCCAAGCGCCCTCAAGGCTATTGCGCCCTGCTCTATGCCAAACGTGATTTTTTGGCGCGCTGGCACGTCTAAAAAGTATTTCGCATGTTGGTCATCACTATTTATTACATGCACATTTTTTGTTACGTAAAAAAGCCTTAACTTTTCTGCACGATACTTTTCCATCCCGCCATGGCTTTCTAAGTGTTCGGGGCTTAAATTGGTAAAAACCGCCGTATCAAAATGGATAAAACGGTGACGATGTTGCTTAATGCCCTCAGAAGTCACTTCTAATACCACGTGAGTGCAGCCAGCATTTTTAGCTTGACGTAAAAATTTCTGGTTTTTAAAACGGCCACCCATGGACATTTTCATCTCATTCTTCCATTCTTTCGGGCCGATTTTAAATCGCAATGACGAAATCGAAGCCACTGTTTTGCCTGACTCCTCTAAAATCCGTGTAATAAAATCAACCGTCGTTGTTTTTCCACTGGTACCTGTCACCCCGATAATAATCATGCTACGCGAAGGAAAGCCATAGACTAGCGCACCCAAAAAAACTAGGCCATAGTGATACCAGCCCAGCAAAAACATTGGTATAAACTTTCTAATAAATCGCTTCATCATTGTTTAAAACCCGACGTTAAACATTATATGGCAAAACTTTTGGCAAAGCTAGCCTCTGCTGTAAAAAATCTTCTACAAAGTTTGCGTAGTCACTCAATCCATGATCCTTAAGTATATTCTCCGGAGCTAAAATTTTAGACTTTCTTTCTCCTATTTTGTCGAGAAAACTAGAAAATTTATAGTTCCTTAAAAACTCTAGAGCCTTTTCTTGGCTCAATAAACCATTTTCCCTCCAACCCGGTTGATGCATATCAAGTGGGTTAACTATGGAAACATAGCGGCTTACGGCATCCGACTGGAAATCTGTTTCCATGGGAATGCTTTTATAACGACTTCCAAAAAGAGTGCCCTTCCTATTGTATTTTAAATTAAAGTATTTAGCGAAACCGCCGTTCAGTTTTTTCATAAAAAGTGACATGCTATTCTCGCTAGTCGGCAATAAATAAAAATGGTAATGAGTTACATTCAAGCAAAAATCTAAAATATGGACTAAAGGATCGTGTTCTTTCGTAATAAGATTATCGGTAGTTTCGTCTCCGCACAACAAAGCCTTGGCGAAGTTAACTACATTAGCACGACGAAGATTAATAGCGGGCTTGCCAATATTAGCCGCCTGCATCTGGAAAATAAATCTATAGCAGTCAGCATCTTCAACAAAAATTTTTCTTTCATCAACCGCCCTAGCAATAATATGAAACGGTTGATCTTTTTGAAAAACAATATTTCTGTATGGCATATCACAAAATGTTTAACGAAAATGTTTAACGTCGGGTGTTAAACACCCAACGTTAAGGCATTTGTTTGTTTAAAACCCGACGTTAAACAGTCGACTACTTCCCTAAGCTTTTTAGTGCGAGCTTTATCTGTTCCTCCATATTTTTAACATTAGCAGGCACTTTTGCAAGCGCGTCCCGAGCTTGTTGCTTAGAAAACCCAAGCTGTGTAAGCGCGTCTTCGACCGGATCGGCAGCGCCTTTTTTCTGCCCCGAAAGTAACTTTATTTTTCCGGTTAATTCTAAAATAATCGTCTGCGCTTTTTTCAAACCAATACCTGGAATACCGGCGAATATTTTTTCATCTTGCGCTAAAATCTTATCTTTAATTTTTTCTAACGGTCCCAGAACCGAAATTTCCAGGGCGGCTTTGGGCCCCACCCCATGAATTTCCATTAAGGTTTCAAAAAATTCTAATTCTTCATACGTCAAAAAGCCGTATAAATCCGACGCGTCTTCTTTAATATTATGAAAACAAAAAAGCTTTACATCTTTGGCATTTTCTGGCAAGTTTAAAGCAGTCTGGCGGGAGATAAATAGTTTATAGCCAACACCGCCCGTCTCTACCATGACGAACTTTTCCTTTTTTAAAATGATACTTCCAATGATTGCACCAATCATACCCTCATGCTATTTAATTTAACTTCAAAATACAAGCCCACAGGCGATCAGCCGAATGCCATTAAGGCCTTGTCTGAAAATATAAAAACTAGCATTCAAAACCAGGTGCTTTTGGGCGTCACGGGATCGGGAAAAACTTTTTCCCTAGCCAACGTGATTCAAAAAGTTCAAAAACCGACGCTTGTCATTTCCCCCAACAAAACCCTGGCCGCGCAGCTATATCAAGAATTCAAAGAATTTTTCCCAAACAATGGTGTACATTACTTTGTATCTTACTATGACTATTACCAGCCGGAGGCCTATATCCCCCAAACCGATACTTATATAGAAAAAGATGCCAAAATCAATGAAGAAATTGACAGATTAAGACACGCAGCCGCCCAGGATGTGTTAAGCCGAAACGATGTCATTGTGGTAGCTTCAGTCAGTTGTATTTATAATATTGGTTCGCCCGAAAACTATCAAAGCGTTTCTTTTACTATCAAAGCAGGGCAAAAAATCAGCCGCAAAGAGTTTATTTTGCACTTAATTTCTATGCAATATAAACGAAATGACATAGATTTTAAACCTGGTGCCTTCCGGGTACGCGGCGACATGGTAGAAATTCATTTAGTGACCGGAGAAAAAATAGTCCGGGTGGAATTCGGCGCCGAAAAAATAGCCGCGATTTTTTCGGCGCACCCCGGCGTTTCTAGATCCTATACCCTAGACCCTAAAACCCACACATTATTCCCCGCTACCTTCTGGGTCGCCCCACAAGATAAAATAAACATCGCCATCGAAAACATTAAATTAGAACTACAAGAGCGGTTAAAATCATTAAAAAAACAGAAGAAATTAGTGGAGGCGCAGAGGTTAGAAGAGCGCACTAACTATGACTTAGAAATGCTGCAAGAAACCGGTTTTTGCCATGGCATTGAAAACTATTCCAGCCACCTGGAATTCCGTAAAGCAGGCGAACCTCCCTTTTCTTTGGTGGACTATTTTAGGTATACAAGCAAAGGTGACTTTTTAATGTGCATTGATGAATCTCATATTTCCACTCCGCAAATTCGCGCCATGTCCGTACAAGACCGTATCCGCAAAGAAACACTTATTAACTACGGTTTCCGCCTGCCTTCAGCCATTGATAATCGCCCATTAACCTTCAAAGAATTTACGGAGCGCCAGCCCTCAACCATTTACGTATCAGCTACCCCTGCCCCCTATGAATTAGAAAAATCGGGCAAGCATGTGGTTGAACAACTCATTCGGCCCACGGGTTTGCTGGAGCCTTCTATTGAAATTAAAAAAACAGGTAACCAAATCAAAGACGTTATTGAAGAGATCAAAAAAGAAATAGCTGCACGACACCGGGTGTTGGTCGTAACATTGACAAAACGCCTAGCCGAAGAAATTTCAGAGTATTTAGAAGAGCGAAAAATAAAATCACAGTATTTGCATTCGGAAGTAAAAACTATGCAGCGGCCGGAAATTTTAAAAAATTTCCGGCAGGGAAAGTTTGACGTTCTCGTTGGCATTAATTTGTTACGAGAAGGTCTGGACTTGCCTGAAGTTTCGTTAGTAGCCATTTTAGACGCGGACAAAGAAGGATTTTTAAGGAACAAAACTACCCTGATACAAACCATGGGTCGGGCCGCCAGGCACATCCAAGGCCGAGTCATTTTATATGCGGATAAAATGACTGGCTCTATGCAATCAGCCATCAACGAAATTAACCGCCGCCGAAAAATCCAAGAAGATTACAACAGAAAGCATGGAATCACCCCCACGGCCATTATCAAAGATATTCGCGATTGGGGGTTTTCTAAGAAGGAGGATGTAGCAGAAGAGTTTGAGCAAATACATGATCGCAAATTGCTTGAAAAAGAAATGAAAGAAGCGGCAAAAAACATGGATTTTGAACGGGCCGCTGAAATCCGAGATCTCCTCAAGAAATTACAGTAAACACAAAGCGCCTGCTCCTCAGTTTTTTTCTATTGCAAATATCTTCAGCTTATGCTATATTATTTTCATTATGGCAATTACGAAATCCGCGAAAAAACAAATCCGAAAGAACAAACAGCAACGTGCCCACAACCTTTTGTATTTAAACAAGATAAAAAAAATTCTGAAAGACGTAAAAACCTTTGTGGTACAAAAGAAACAAAAAGAAGCTTTAGAGATGTTGCCAAAAGTGTACGGAATCCTAGACAAAGCTGCCAAGGTGGGTATTATCAAGAAAAATGCAGCTTCGCGCAAGAAATCGCGAATTACTCAAGCCATTAGCAAAATTTCAAAGTAACGCCACTAACCTATCAAGCGATAATTCCGGCTCAATTTTGCCGGTTTTTATTTGCACATCTGTTTCATAAATCTTCCAGTATATGCGTTTTAAATCCGCAAATGTAAACTGGCTGCACATATAGTAGGTTTTTTTGACCACAAACGGGTGCAGCCCGCTTTTTTTGACAATGCTGTTATACATCAATCCTTGTTCAGCCAATTCTTTAACGATCAGCAAGTTTTTAAATTGGTACGCTACCATAGAAAACAGATACAAAGCATTATCGCCATTTTCTAAATGTTTATGCAACAACTGCAGTGCCGCAGCTTTATTTTTCTGGGCCAAGACGTCAATGGTTTTAAAAATATCAGTTTCAATTTTTGCTCGCACCTGCAACACAACATCTTCTTTTCTGATAGGCTGGCCTTGTTTATAATCTATGAGTTTTTGAATTTCGTTATGCATGCGCCATAAGTCATTTCCCACTGACTGTGCCAGCACGTCAACCGCATCGGCATTGGCTTTTTGGTTAGCTCTTTCAAATTGCCCCGAAATCCACATGCGAAGCTTCCTGGCATCTAAAAATTCGAACTGCTGAGATTTGCATTCTTTGGTTAAAACCTTAAATAACTTCAACCGCTGGTCAGGAGCTTCAGCCTCATAAATTACCACCACATCTTTTAACTCTTCTATTTTTTTAGTCTCTATCAACAAATCTTCCTGGAACTTTTTTCCAGCAAAAGCATTTTTTACAATCACGAGCTTGGTTTCCGCAAACATGGGAGCAATTTTAAATTGGTCATAAAAATCCTTAAAATCAGTTTGGCTGGCATCGATGACAGCCAAACTTAAGCCACTTTTTTTTGAGGCTTTATAGTGCGCAATAATTTCATCTAACTTTTGGCGTGATCTAAACGAATCTTCGCCATATAAAAATAAAATCATAACTTTTGGCACCGGGGGCAGAAAAACGAACTTCGAGCTCCTACCACTACGCGCTTGATGGCCTTTTTACAACGATAACACGGATTCCCCTCTCTTTGGTAGACATTCTTTTTCCCCTCAAAAGTTCCCATGTGACCATCAACATTGCGGTAATCAGAAAAACTATCGCCCCCAAACTTTATTCCCAGAGCCAACACCTTTCTTATAGCCCTGTATAATGACCGTAATTCTCGGCGCGACAACTTCCCAACTTGTTTTTCAGGGTGAATTTTTGCTAGCCACAAGGCCTCGCTAGCGTAAATATTGCCAATGCCGGCAATAACTGTTTGATCCATGATAACTTGCTTTACCTTACCCCGCCTTTTTGTAAAACACTGCTGAAACCTTTCAAAAGTGAAGCGTGTATCTAGTGGCTCCGGCCCAAGCGCCGCAAGTCCCTGCAATACATGTTCTGTGCTCACCAATTCAACTTTTGCAAACTTTCGCATGTCCGAAAGGGCGATCATTGTTCCATTGTCTAAAGTAAAAACCATGTGTAAAAAACCATTTATCTTGTCGTGCAGTGGTCCAAATGCAACCGGCTTCCAACTGCCAGCTCCTAACTTCCAGCTCCCCACCAAAAGATGTCCTGTCATTTTCATGTGAATCAATAAAGAATACCCATCCGACAATTCAAAAATGACATTTTTTGCCCGACGCCACACACGCAAGATCTTTTTGTCTCTTAACTTTTGCTTAAATTGCTTAAAGCTGGCCGGCCTTCTCACTAATTTTTCCCAGTCCGACCACACATCAATAAAGGTCCGATTAAGGACCTTCGCTTGTAATCCATTAACAGTAGTTTGTACCTCTGGTAACTCTGGCATACCTATAAAGTTAGCTCATCTTGCGAGGCTTCTATCTTTTTAACAGCCCTTTTGCGTCTCGGCCTAGTCTCCATTTTTTCTTGTAATTCAACCAGTCGGTTTTTTAAAGTCTCTGCCTCAGCGGCGCGAACCTGCGACTCTTGTCTCAGTCTTTCTAAATCGGCTGCCGTGCGCTGAATTTCTATAGTCCGATTTTTTACTTTTTGTTCAAGGGCGTTAATGGTTTCTTCGAGAGATCGCGTGCGAGCCTGCACCTTTAGATCAACAGATTTTTCCATGTTGTCATTCTGGTTGCGACTTTGTTCTAGGTCATCAGCAATACGATTAAACGTGTGAGCCAGCTGCCCCAGCTCATCTTTGCCTTCCAAGTATGAGCGGCTTTTTAAATCCCCCCTACTTAAATTGTCAGCGGATTGCAATAATTTACGCACAGGCGAAGCAAAGTTCTGTCCTGTGGCGAACCCAAACAAGAAAATATATAAAATCAAAAAAACGAAAATGATATAAAAGTTCAGAGTCAAGCTTTCGTAGTTTAAGGCGATAAACGCCACCATGATAAACAATCCGGCGATGATAATCGGGTAAGCGATTTTTAGTGAAATACTTTTTAGTGGCATAGTTTTTACTTCGTAAAAGAAACTCGAAATTCGAATATTAAAATTCGAAACAAGTTTTGAATTTTCAAATTTAGAAAATTTAGATTTGTTTCAGATTTCGTGCTTCGGGCTTCGGATTTAGTTATTGTAGCATTAAAAAAGAATTGTTGGAAGGCGGTCAATTAAACTATTGAAACCCAGCTTCTGAAAAATAGCTACTACTTTTTGCTGGTCAAATCCGCCGAACTTGCAGGCTTCTAAATTAAAATCAATTTCCACATTTCTGTCAGTTTTTACGAGCTGCAGCGACAAAAAGGCTTTCTCTTTACTCACCTTCAAAGCCTCTTTCACTTTTGGTTTTAGTACGGCGGTATCAGTAGCTAGCTCCGCGTACAGGTTTTCAATGCTGCTATACTGCTGGATAATTTCAGCCGCCGTTTTTTTACCAATGCCCGGCACGCCTGGCACATTATCAGAATTGTCACCCGTTAAGGCTTTAAAATCATTCATTTGGTCTGGTCTTACACCAAATCGTTCCATCACTTTTGCTTCATCATACAACACGCTCTCTTTGATACTTTTGCCCAGCGTGTATAATTTTACACTATTGTCGTCAACCAGCTGCAAATTATCTAAATCACCGCTAACAATAAAAACCTCCGCCTTGGTTTTAGACTTTTCGGCAATGGTGGCCACCAAGTCATCTGCCTCAAAGCCCTCTTTTTCAAACAGCGGGGTGTTAAAGGCGGCCAGCACTTCTTTTACCATGGGAAACTGGGCGCTAATGCCTTCTGGCGTTGGCGCCCGGCCAGCTTTGTAATCTGTAAATTGTTCGTGCCTAAATGTTGGTTTTTTGGTGTCAAAACAGGCAACCACATAATTAGCTTTAGTGTCTTTGATGGCTCGAAACAACGTCAGCAAAAAACCATACACCGCCCCCGTTTGCTGGCCGCTTTTGTTAGTTAGGGGCGGAAGGGCATGAAAAGCACGGAACAACAGCGAACTGGAATCAATGATGATTAACTTTTTTTCCATGATCGTATTTTAACACTTTAGAGTAATAAAAAAAGTCCCACATATCCTCATGTGAGACGCGCGCTTTACGCGCCATACTACGAAACGAGCGAAAGTGCCGGCCGGCCATCAGCTGGCGTTGACATTGCTGCGCCCTCCACCTGAGCGGTGAGATACTTGATCCCTTCTTCACCAAGGTCATTAATGACCACCTCTCGCCATGCGTTGTAGAGGGGGAAATCCGTTTCATACCCAATGGACTGGCGGGTATGTGGCCGACCCAAGTGGGTATAGCGAGCCTTTTTCACAAACGGCACCATATGCTTGTCAAACACAAGCTGCAGGAAAGGCGAGTCGCCCCGCTCAAGAAGCGGCGCCAGAGCCGGATACGTTTGCTTCAGTGGGCCTGTGCCGGCCACAGACCTCATAATCGCCGTAACAAAGAGCAGATTGCCGGCGAACAGTTCATGCTTGATTTCGCAGATGGCATCCGTCCAATCAAGCCACTTTACCAACTGAGCTTCGACACAATCTTTGCGATGGGCGTGCAGCAAAAGCCGCTTGTAGTTGTAGCCCATGAACATCGTGGGCATCTGCTGCGACAAAACCTCAATCGCAGCCAGGCCTTTCCGATCAAGATCACGGCGCTCTGCTGGCGTCATATGATCTTTCTTAATCACAGAAGGGTCGCCGGTGATAGTTTCCGGATCATCGTGGCACATGGCAAGAGCCAGAGCCATTTCTCCCTCAAAGGGAGATTGGGACAGATAGAAAATCTCCTCCGCGATGGAAATGACACTCGCAGTGTGTGAAAAAAGACCGAGGAACGATAGTACATTTCCTCAAAACCATCGTACCTTAACAAAGTCTTCAGCTTCTCGTGCCTCCAAGTTGGGACCCCCCCCAGCAATTCCCGATAATTGAGCATGCAAATCCCCTTTCTGTGATGTGAATTTTGGTGTAAATGTAGAGAGCTACCTTGATTATAGACCTTGCCCCGTTATGTTCAACACACGCTCTGTGGAGTTCTTGTGGATAAAGTTTATAGAGATAACTTCTTTGGGTAGCATGCTAGCGATTTTTTTTGGCCATTCAATAGCTACGATATTTTTGGGGTCAGCCAGAATTTCTTTGGAGTTAAAAAATTCAAAATCTTTCTGATCCTCTAACCGGTACAAATCAAAGTGGTAAAAATTCTTGAAATTGTGCGGTGTCGGAGACCGCACAATTTCAAACTTTTTCATAATCACAAATGTGGGGCTATTCACCACCTCTGCAATTCCAAGACCGCGGGCAAAGCCCTGCAGAAAGGTTGTTTTACCGGCTCCTAATTCGCCGCTTAACGCCAAAACTAGCGCGGAATCGCGCGGAATTTTACGCGGATTTCCGCAGATTTCCGCGGCGAGATTTTCACCCACCTTCCGCATTACTTCCGCGCTCTTAATTATTTGACTTTTTACCATAAAAAAACTAATCTAAGGCCATGAACGAAGAACTTAAAAACGTACTTGCTTCTGCGAAAAATATTTGTATTATTCCAGCACAGTCCGACCAAAGTCGGACTCTGACTACGGTCGGAGAAAGCGCTGCTGCCGCCTTGGCTCTTTTTTATACTCTAAAAGAATTAGGCAAGAATGTAAACCTACTCGCCGGCCGATTTTCAGAGAAGCTAGACCTTTTAGTCCCCTCTCTTGACGCCCTTACCACCCCTAAAAATGTGGTCATTTCTGTGCCCAAAGCCGCTGCCGATATTTCACAAGTTTACTACGAAAAAAATGATGACCAATTAAAAATTCACTTAACCGTTGAGCGCGGCCAACTAAAAAAAGAGCATATTTCTTTCTATTTTGAAGAATCAAAGCCCGATTTGGTGATTACCCTTGGCATTCAAAATTTCCAGGAAGCGCTGGCGGGCACCTTAAATTCTTTTGGCTACTTGCTTGACGCCCCCATTGTCAACATTGATAATAATCTGCAAAACTTGAAATTCGGCGCCCACAATGTTGTTGAAGAAAAATCTCTGGCGGAATTAGTGTTAGAAATTATTGGCACCCAGCCTGGCAAAAATGCCGCCAATTGCCTGCTGGCTGGCTTGGTGATGCATTATGAAAATTTCAAAAGTAAAAAAACGGGGCCTGAAATATTCCAATTAGTTTCACAGTTGATAAAACAAGGCGCCCAATATGATACAATAGTAGATAGTATTTATCAAAGCACCCAAAAAGAAATTGAATTCTTGGGCAGAATACTAGAACATATGCGCCAGGAAAACGGTATTGCTGTAGCGGCCATTGCTTCAAATGACTTCTTGGAATTTTCTGAAACGGAGGCCAGCGCCGCGGTTGAAAAAATAAAAACCATTGGCATGCGGCAAGATTTGCTGGTGCTGTGGCAGGGGAAAAACTCTGATCCTATGGTAAAAGGTTTTTTCTGCTCTCAAAAACCGCAGCTCATCAATAAATTTTCCGAGAACCCGCACTCATACATAAAAAACGGTTGGGTATTCTTGGGAATCCCGGGCGAAGATATGGCGGCCGCAAAAACACACATTTTAAGCATCATATAAATGGAAAAAAGCAACCTGCCTGCCGGCAGGCAGGAAAAAATGTTGGGCTCGGTAACCATTCCGCAAGCAATCTCGGATGAAGTTACGCAAAATGTCCACCACATTGCCGATTACAAAAAAATCATTGAAGGCCATGCCACCCAAAACACCACTAATTTACTAGATGTCATTTTGTTTGGCGCCATTCATTTGGGAGCCAGTGACATTCATATTGAGCCGCAAGAACATAACACCCGGCTGCGCGTAAGGCTTGACGGCCTTTTGCAAGACGCCACCGCATTTGAAGGCCCCGCTTACCACAGCTTACTCAACCGCTTGAAACTAGAATCAAAACTCAAGTTAAACATTACCAACAAACCGCAGGACGGCCGTTTTACTATTGCTACTGGCGATGATTTGATTGAAATCCGCACTTCAAGCCTTCCCGCTGAATACGGCGAATCTATTGTTATGCGTATTTTGAACCCCAAAAATTTGATTGGCCTTGAATCTTTGGGCTTGCGTAAAGACCTCTATGAAATATTTTTGCAGCAAATTAAAAAGCCCAATGGTATGATTGTAGTTACCGGGCCAACAGGTTCCGGTAAAACCACCACCCTGTACGCTTTTTTAATGAAAATCCAAAATCCGGAAATTAAAATTATCACCATTGAAGACCCCATTGAATACCATTTGCAAGGCATTTCCCAAACCCAGGTTTCAGCCGGAGAACAGCACACCAACACCCTGACTGGCGAAAAGGTTACCGAAAAAGGCTACAGTTTTTCAGAAGGTTTAAAATCTATCGTGCGCCAAGACCCCGATGTCATTTTAGTTGGAGAAATCCGCGACAAAGAAACCGCCAAAGTGGCTTTACAGGCGGCCTTAACCGGCCACTTGGTGCTTTCAACGCTGCACACCAATGACGCGGCTGGCACCATCCCCCGCTTAGTTGACCTGGAAGCAGAAGTTACTTCGGTTGCGCCCGCCGTTAAAATGGTAATTGCCCAACGATTGGTGCGCAAAGTCTGTCAAGAATGTTCAAGGAAGGCCAAGCCCACCGCGGAAGAATTGACAGAAATTAAAAAGGGGTTGAAGGGTTTGCCCAAAAGTATTGCGGTGTCGGACCTCGCAATAACGAAAATTGCCCATGCCAGCGAAAAGGGCTGTGAAGTTTGTAATTTTACCGGCTACAAGGGTCGTCGCGGATTATACGAAGTATTTTTGGTTGATGCAGCCATGGAGCGCTTTATTTTAACCAATCCGCCCGTTTCAGCCATTAAGGCACTAGCCATTAAGAACGGCATGGTGACTATTTACCAATCGGGCCTCATTGAAGTAGCCAAAGGAGAAACGACACTCGAAGAAGTCAAAAAAGTGGTAGAAGCGGACGAATAAGGTATAAACAAAAACAGCTTTGGAGTTGGGGACGCGTTGTATCTGGGATACAAGTAAAGGTTTGCCTGAGGAATAATCGAGCCGGAGCAAGATTATCCATTACTAAGGCAAACCCATATAAGGTCCCCAACTCCACAGCTGTTTTTTAAACGATTCTTAAGCATAGCATTTATACGCATATATGTCAAGCCCAACACCAGAAAAACCTGCAGTAGGTGACGAGGTGTTAGATTCCGCCCTGCGCCCCAAAACGTGGGCTGATTACGTTGGCCAAGAAAAAATAAAAGAAAATATCCGGGTGATTTTGACCGCTGCCAAACAGCGCGGCCACTCCCCCGACCATCTTTTGCTGTATGGAAATTCCGGCTTAGGAAAAACCACCTTGGCCCAGCTAGTGGCTTTGGAAATGGGCAAAAAAATCCGCATCACCACCGGCCCGGCCATTGAGCGCGCAGGAGACTTGGCGGCTATTTTAACCAATTTACAAGAAGGCGACGTGCTTTTTTTAGATGAAATCCACCGCATCCACAAAACTGTGGAAGAATATATTTACCCGGCCATGGAAGAATATAAATTAAACTTGATTTTAGGCAAAGGCCCCATGGCTCGCACCATGGAATTAAAACTCCCGCGCTTTACCTTAATCGGTGCCACCACCCGCCCCGGATTGTTATCGGCGCCACTAAGAAATCGCTTTGGGGCCACCTTCCAGTTAAACTTTTACAAGCCCGAAGATATAGAAAAAATCGTTGAACGTTCGGCTCGTATTTTGGGCGTGCAAGTTAATCCCGATGCCATACAGCTCATTGCCAAACGCAGCCGTTTTACTCCACGCGTTGCCAACCGTTTACTAAAACGTACCCGCGATTTTGCCCAGGTTGAAGGCCTGAATACCATCACCAAAGAAATTGCCGCTCATGCCCTTGATTCGCTTGAAGTTGACCAGCTGGGGCTGGAACCAGGCGACATTAAAATACTGCTCGCCCTGATAGAAAAGTTTGACGGTGGGCCAGTGGGCTTGCAGTCGTTAGCCGCAGCTGCCATGGAAGAAGAAGACACCATTTTAGATATGTACGAACCCTATTTAATGCAATGTGGTTTCCTTGAAAGAACCCCCAAGGGTCGCGTGGCCTCAAAATTAGCCTATGAACACTTGAGAATAAAGTGGCGCGGCAACAAACAACTTATTTGACAAAACTTAGAATAATGAAAAGGTTTTTTTCGATACTTATTTTTATTTTCTTGCCGGTTTTTGTATTGGCGGCAAACAAAATTAATATCAACACTGCCACCTTGCAGCAATTAGAAGAACTTGTGGGCGTGGGGCCAACTATAGGTCAAAGAATTATTGATGCTAGACCGTATGCCTCTGTAGATGATTTGCTAAAAGTGCAAGGCATTGGAGATAAAACGCTGCAGAAAATAAAAGACCAGGGGCTAGCCTATGTCACGCCAACTTTGGCCACCTTGCCAAAAACTACAAAAACTGATAACACTGGTAGTGTGGCCGAAGCAAAATCCTTCGACTCGACTCAGAGCAAGTCTGAACCAGAAAGACCTAAAACCAATGCTCTTGTCGCCAGCGCCGGCGATGCTGGCGACAACCAAAACTCATGGATACTTTTTATAGCCGCCATTGCCATAGTTGTAATTTCGGGCGTTATCACGATTATTAAAATTAAACTGAAGAAATAAAAATGTCAGGACATAGTCACGCTAAAACCGTAGCAGCCACCAAGAACGCCAATGACGCTAAAAAGGGAAAAATATTCTCCAAATGGGGGCGCGTTATCACTATGGCCGCCAAAGAAAATGGAGGCGATATCGCCACCAACGCCAAGCTTAAAACCGTTATTGAGCAGGCCAAGCGTTTTAATATGCCCAAAGAAAATATTGAACGGTCGATTAAAAAGGGTGCCGGGGAATTAGCGGGTGAAAGTTTAGAAGAAGTTTCATTTGAAGGTTTTGGCCCAGGAGGCGTGGCCATTATTATGGAAGGCATCACTGACAACAAAAATCGCACCTTGGGTGAAGTTAAGGGTATTTTAGGGCAATATGAAGGCAAAATGGCTGGCGAGGGGGCCATCCGTTGGATGTTTGAGCGCAAGGGAGTAATTCTCGTTGAAAAAAAAGACCTGCCTGCGCAGGCAGGCGACTTAGAATCCCTGGCAATTGAAGCAGGAGCAGATGATATCCGCGAAAACGCTATCTACACAAAGCCTGAAGACCTAGAAACAGTGAAAAAGACCCTGGAAATTAGTGGCTTAAACATTGAAAGTGCGGCGCTGCAGTGGGTTCCAAAAGAAGAAATTGAAGTGAGTGAAAAAGAAAAAACTAGAGCTCACGCATTGTTTGAAGCGCTCGACGAAAACGACGCCATCCAGGAAATTTATTCTAATATGAAGGTATGAAGATTCTCGGCCTTGATCCCGGAACGGCAACGACGGGGTACGCGATTATTGAAACTAAAATTGCCAAACACTTAAAGCAAGACCGCTCGGAAAAGCCTAGGGTTATTGATTTTGGTTGCATCCTAACCGAAGCTGGTTGGCCAGCGGGCGATCGGCTGATAAAAATCCACCAAGAAATCAATGCGCTCATTAAAAAGTATCAGCCCGATTTAATGGCTGTTGAAAGCTTGTACTTTTTTAAAAATATGAAAACTGTTATGCCAGTGAGCCAGGCCAAGGGCGTGATTTTATTTACGGCAGCTAAAAAAAATATCCCCGTGCAAGAATTTACTCCCTTGCAGGTAAAAATGACGGTGGTTGGATATGGCAGAGCCGAAAAAAAACAGGTGCAAGCCATGGCCAAACAATTATTAGATTTGAGTAGTTTTGACTCCAAAACAAAAAGCCGGAAAAAAGATGATGCTGCCGATGCTTTAGGGGTAGCTCTGTGCGGCCTATTGAACCATAATTCAGAACATTATAGTAGCCTATAAAATAATCCACACATGCTTTGTGCCCCTGGGGCTTGACAAGTGTTTGTGAAAAAATATAATAGGAGAAGTTGGTAAAATAATTAATAGTAATAAATATATTAAAAGCAATGAATGATGATATTTTGAACATCTTAAGCCAAGAAGACGATATGGAAGACCCTATCGACGAGGAAGAAGAAAAAGAATTAGATGAAGAAGAGGCTGATGGCGAGAAGGACGATGATGGCGATGACGACGCCGTAGAGACTGAAGAATAATACTTGCTAATACTATACTCAAAAACCCTGCCATAAAGGGTTTTTGTTTTTATGATAGAATGAGTTTATGAATAAAAAACCTGATATTTTGGCGATACTAAAAAGCCATCTTCGCGGTGTAAAAAAGTATTTTAAAAAAGCCAACAAAAAAAAACTCATCCTGTTGGCGCTAGAGTGCTCGGCCTTCGCTTTTTTAGGTTTATGCTTAGTGGCAGTATGCTTGTTTTTCTATTACACCTACAACCTACCGCGGCCGGAAAGTTTTACCGACAGCCCATTCATCCAATCTACCAAAATTTACGACCGCACCGGAAAAGTGCTCCTCTTTGATATTTACGGCGAGGAAAAGCGCCAAATCGTGGCCTTTGATCAAATTTCCGACAACTTAAAGCACGCGATGCTCGCCTCAGAAGATGCCAGATTTTACCAACATAGTGGCATTGACTTGCAGTCTATTGTGCGTTCGATTTTAGTTGACCTGAAGTTGCAAAGCCCAAGCCAAGGCGGCTCCACCATCACCCAGCAACTCATCCGCACCGCATACTTGACAAAGCAAAAAACCCTAAGCAGGAAAGTGCGCGAAATTGTCCTAAGCATAGAACTTGAACGGCGCTATTCTAAAGACCAAATCTTTGAATGGTATTTAAATGCCATCCCTTTTGGCAAAAATGCCTACGGAGCTGAAGCCGCCGCTCAAACATACTTTACCGAGCCGGCCAGCGAACTCACATTAGGTCAAGCCGCCACCTTAGCAGCCCTCGTCCCTGCCCCAAGCTATTACTCTCCTTATGGATCGCATAAAACTGAATTACTCACACGTAAAGACTACATTCTTGGCCGCATGCAAGAACTGGGCTTCATCACCAAAGATCAATTAAACCAAGCAAGAGCCGAAGCCATTGAGTTTTCTGATACCCCTCATTCCATTAAGGCTCCGCACTTTGTCATGTATGTGGAACAGTACTTAATAAGCCAATATGGGGAAGATTATTTAAAAGAAAAAGGGTTAAAAGTGTACACCACGCTTGACTGGGAACTGCAAGAATATGCCGAGCAGGTCGTTAAAGATGCCGACAAAACCAATAAGCAATTTGACGCCCACAATGCATCTTTGGTGGCCATTGACCCAAAAACCGGCGAAATATTATCGCTCATCGGATCGAAAGATTATTTTGAAAAATCATACCCGGCCGGCTGCGACCAATCAGGCACGGGGAACTGTTTATTTGACCCCCAATATGACGTAGCCACCATAGGGCGCCGCCAACCAGGGTCTTCATTTAAGCCATTTGTATACGCCACAGCCTTTCAAGAGGGATACA
>Ga0209542_10005859_pt1 | contig 24245 bp, 23 predicted proteins | sample RifCSPhighO2_01_FD_184028 | JGI IMG/M metagenome (GOLD analysis project Ga0209542, IMG submission 184028) | Soil microbial communities from Rifle, Colorado - Rifle CSP2_plank highO2_0.1 (SPAdes) (version 2) | ecosystem: Environmental > Terrestrial > Deep subsurface > Rock core/Sediment ...
CTCGTCGTTCATATCCATAGTCATATATCGACATGATACGACGAGCCGTTCACTTAAGGGAGCTTTCGGCTCCTTTCTGTGTTGGAATGACCCTTGATTTGGGTGTCATTGTGCGTTGGACAAGACTGAAACTTCCAATTATCCTACATAACTATTATAGTATAGAAGATGGGTTTCACAAATACTGATCTATCCATACTGCAGTACAATTTTGTTAAAACCATTGGAAGTTCTACTACGGGGTCCACTTTTTTGATAATATGGTAATAATGTAAAATTCAAAAGTCAAAATGAAAAATGACAATGTAAAATTCAAAAGTTTTCAAAAGATCTTACAATTTTTAATTGTAAATTTTACTTTTACATTTTTAATTTTAAATTTAGGCGTAGCCGCTAATGCTTCTGTCCAGGATGATATTGCCAATCGTCAAAAGCAAATAGAAGAAATCCAGAGGCAGATTGATGAATATCAAAAGCAGATTGAACAGACTCAGTCTACTTCCAAAACCCTCGAAGGAGCAATAAAGGGGCTTAATGCAAAGATAGGCCAGCTTACTCTTGAAATAAAAAGCTTGGCGCTTTCAATCAATCAAACAATATCAGCGATAGGTGTTGCCGAGAACAAGATAAGCGAGGCCAATGATAAAATATTAAAACATCGTAGCGCTTTAGCGCAGTATTTAAAAGCGATTTATGAATCCGACCAAAAATCACTTACGGAGGTATTATTAAAAAATGCTAATCTATCTGATTTTTTTACGGACATTAATAATATAAGAAAAAATCAAGATAATCTTCAGATTGTTATAAAGGACATAAAAAATTTAAAGCAAGCTGTTGAAGAACAGCAAAATGAACTTGAAGAACGGCAGACGGAACTTGAACGAGCTAAGCGTTTGCAGGAAATAGAAAAACGTTCCATTGATTCCACAAAAGCAACACAGGCTAAATTATTGAAAGATACTAAGGGACAGGAATCAAAATATCAGGAATTAGTTAAAAAATCTCAGAGAGACATTGAAGCCATTCGTGCTCAGATTGGATATTTGATACAAAACGGTGTTTCGGCAGAAGAAGCGGTCAAATACGGTCAGTTAGCTGCTATAGGAGCGGGGATTCGTCCGGCTTTCTTAATTGCTGAACTTGAACAGGAGAGCGCGCTCGGAAGTAATGTCGGAAAATGTTATATAGTTGATTCGACCAGTGGTGCTACACGCAGGGTTACAAATGGTCAGATTTATAAGAAAGGCATACATCCCACGAGAGACTTGGCGCTTTTCCTTAGTATTACTCAAGAATTAGGTAAAGATCCTTTTCAGACTCCGATTTCATGCGGTTCTGGCTGGGGCGGAGCTATGGGTCCGGCCCAATTTATTCCGTCTACTTGGATGGGATATAGAGATATAGTAGCCAGATTGACAGGTCATATTTTGCCTAATCCATGGAATATTGAAGATGCATTTGTTGCTGCCGCGGCTAAGCTTTCTAAAGATGGAGCTAGTAGCCAAACTCGCGCCGGTGAGATAGCCGCATCTAAAAGATACTATTGTGGTAGCGCTACAAGCACAAGATCTGGTTGTGTTAACTATGCTAACTCCGTTCAACGTCTGGCAACGGAGATAGAAAAAAATCTCTAATCTCGAAACCCTAATCTCTAAACAATTTCAAAATTAGAATCTCAAAAATTTAAAATTTTGAGATTTGAGATTATTTAGAGATTAGAAATTAGGATTTAGAGTTTGAAAGCTAACATTTAAAATGTTAGCTTTATTTTATTGTTTCTTTAAAAATTATAGTAAAATGAGGAAGGTATGGGAAAGACATATAAGCTGGTATTTATTTTAATTCTATTCTTAATAATCATCCTGATTCTCTCCGGAAAGTTTAGTTTCAGTCAGACGATTTTTCCGAGTCAAGCACGGATAATTGAAGTTATCAATACGCCCCCTGATCTAGGGCCTGCTCAGTCTTGTGCGCTACTCGATAAGATAGATGAACCATCTCCAGAGTTAGAAAATATGCTGTTAAAGATTGGTACCAAGAAATATTCGTACCATGATGCCAGAATAGGACGAAGTTCAAGCGGAAAAATAACAGTTACTAACAAAAAAATCACAGATGTTGAAAGAGAGATTGGCCTTAAGCTTCTCAATCTTAATACCTGCGATACTCAGATTATAAAAATTACCAAACAGGGTGATAAAATTATCGCTCCCGAGGGATATGATATACGAGTTATCAAAAGATCAAGCGGACTGACATGGAATGCTTGGAACACTCATCTTTATATTGCCAGCCCAGCTCAATCAGTTGTTATTAAAAATGCCTGGCCCACTGAAGATACTAAAATTTCTACTAAAGTAATAAAAGATAAAAAAGGCCGTAAAAAAACAGTATCTTATACTGAAAAATATGTCAGGAATATTATTTATACTCCCTATAGCGCTGATGACTCGTCTACTTCTGACGTAATTGAGCCGGGAATTCATACTCCCGAAATTCTTATGGCAGGAGTAGATGAATTAAAAAGGATTGTTGACGAAGCCAGAAATATTTTAAGGAATAACGGCGTTAGATCAAAAGCCTTCCCTGATCAAATTGTCGGCGACTTAGATTTTATCCCTCCCCAGGTTTATGAAAGATTAATGATTATTGAGCAAAGCGATGAAGGAGAATTCACTCTTGACCCGATAATGACGCTTGAAAGGGTGATGGTAATTTTAAGAGCGAATAAAGGCAAAGCGTGGGCAGAAACTTGCAATAAAGCAGGAGCTTGCGGACCTTTTCAATTTACCAACCTAAGAGGTAATGGTACTTATGCGATGGTAGTAAAAAATTATCCAACCGCCGGATTGATTAAAAATTTTGAAGTTGGAGCGGCTGACCATATTAATTCTGCGATGGCGGCAATTCTACTTCACGATTTAAATCTTAAAGACCTTGTCAGACTATTCGGAGAAAAGATTACTGAAAATCCGGTTGTATTAGAAGAACTTCTAGACGGAGCTTACAATGGAGCTCCGAAATGGGTTCATAAGTCTTTGACCGCATCCTTGGCCAAAGGTTTAGCCGATTGGTCAAATACAAAATATCTTAGAACCGAAACCAGAGGCTATCTTGTTAAGCTTAGATATTTAGTTAAGAATAATCTTCCTTAGTAAATATGAAAAATCCTCCGCTTCAAGCGGAGGATTTTTGAACTAAGCATGATTACATATTTTCTTCTTCTCCAGGCTCACACGAGCAGAGTTCTTCTATCTCGTTGCAACCCTCGCACTTCATAGTGCGATCCTCACTGCCGCAATCAGCGCACTTACCTTGTCCTGATGCCTCCGACTCACATTCTGCGCAATGGCCCTTTAAAGCCTTGTCGCAAGTTTTACATTTGTTTTCCATGGACTAATTTTAACTTAAGAAAATAATAATTAAAGTGCTTCTGTGGATAAAAAACCTGACAGAAAATTCTATCAGGCGATACCTAGGATTAGAAACAATATAAGCTGTAGTCCGGCTAAAATAATCCCTCCAATTATCAGAATATCGCCTACAGAACAAACCTTGGAACCATATTTGTCTCCTAATATATTAAGCTTCGTAGAATCAGTCATGATTGTATGTTGTCGTCTAATTTTACAAATTATGTCTAATTCAGTCTTAGCGCCCAATTCAGATAGATTAAGCGCTCTTTGCACTGCTCTAATATCTACGGGCATAAGACCCTTGTTAGCTATAATTACTATGGTATTAAATAGTGCGCCTATGATATTTATCAGAAGACCTACGTTTCTAGGATCAAGACTATACAGTTTTATCAAGCAAAAACAGATTAAGATAAATATAATGACATTAACAAAAGAGTAAATTCTTAGGGATTTAATTCTTTCTGCGCTAATCATTGTATAGCTAAAAATAAATTCAGCTAACAACCACAGAAAACATTGCAATAGCACTAACTCTCCTTATCGATTGTTAATTTTGCTATTTCGCAGTATAATAAATGTCCATGAAAGGTCAACCTTGCGTCTTTATGAAGCGTTTTTATGAAGATTGATTTTCAAAATATTATGACAGCATATTCTCAAAGAATACAAAGTAAAACTAAAACAGTTTATGTAGCAATGAGCGGAGGGGTGGATTCTTCTGTGGCGGCGGCATTGTTACGAAATCAAGGCTATGATGTGACAGGTGTTTTTATGCGTCCCTGGCAGCCTTGGCCCGGTTTATGTATGTGGCAAGGTGATAGAGAGGATGCCATGAGGGCTACTTCAGTATTAGGCATACCATTTTTGACTTGGGATTTTTCTAAAGAATATAAAAAAGAAGTAGGGGATTATATGATACGTGAGTATAAGGCGGGACGAACTCCCAATCCTGACGTGATGTGTAATAAAGAGATAAAATTCGGGTTATTTTTGGAAAAAGCGCTTAAGGAAGGTGCGGACTTTATTGCGACGGGACACTATATAAAAATTAAAAATGTAAAAATCAAAATGCAAAATGGCAATTCAAAATTTAAAATTATTTATAGATTATTTCAAGCAAGAGATAAAAACAAAGATCAATCTTATTTTTTATGGACGCTTAAGCAAAAACAGCTTTCAAAATGCCTTTTTCCCATAGGGGATTATATCAAGCCTGAAGTTAGAAAATTAGCCAAAAAATTTGGCTTATCTAACCATGATAAAAAAGATAGCCAAGGTGTGTGTTTTATCGGTCAGCTTGATATGAAAAATTTTTTGAAGCAATATATTAAACCAAAGAAAGGCAAAATCTTAGATAAAGGCGACAATTTAATAGGGGAACATGACGGAGTTTATTATTATACAATCGGGCAAAGACATGGTTTAGATATAAAAAACGGACAAGGACCATATTATGTTATTGAAAAGGATTTGAAAAAAAATATAATCTATGTAGGTAAAGAAAAAAATCTCGGAGGTAGGGAGCTACTGATTTCTAATTTAAGCTGGGTTGGTAAACCCGTACAAATTCCCGGTAACCTGGATGTAAAGATCAGATATCGTTCAGCTTCTATTAGGGCTAGATTACTAATGCGCAATTCGCAATTCGTAATTAAATTTAATAAGCCAGTGAGGGCAATTACGCCCGGTCAGTCAGCGGTATTTTATAAAAAACAGGAGATGCTTGGCGGAGGAATAATTAAATGATATAGTGTTTTTATTATGACAAAAGAAACTATAACAAAAAATGAGGTCGAGGATCTTATGTATCAAGAGACTAAAGCCGTCAAAAGAGAGCAATTTGATTTAAGGTCCGCTAAAGATGTTCTTACCAAGCTTGTTATGGATGGTGAATTAGAACTCAATTCTACGGTTCAGGAAGCTGTTACCAGAATAACAGAAGAACTCAAAAGAATAGAGGGTATTTAGATAAATCAAAAATCTAGGAAAGAATACGAGCGAGGCGAGGCCACTTGTCTATAGGTTCTTGCGCTAAAAGCCTCATTATCTCCGGATATTTATCTTGACCATATTGTTCAAACATTTTTTTGACTGTATTTAACGTTCTTTCGAGTATCGGTAGAAATTTTTTATACCAAGCCTCGTCTAACGCCTCAGAATATATTTGTTTAATCTCATCTTCTGTTAGGGATCGATGATTGGGAGAGGATATGTTGCTTCCAGACTTTTTTATATGATCCAAAAACCAGTTTAAGTAATAATCCCTTCTATCAACAAGGTAATTATAAAGACCATTTGGATTAGTTAGACAGTTCTTTATGTAATCTATATCGCTAGAGTCTTTCATGTATGCTAAAATTTCAGTCTTGGTCGAATATTCCCAATCTTGTACGAGAATATTATGTATGGAGTCATCTATTATGGTTTTAAATACAGAAAATTGTATTTCCTGATTTTTACCAAGTTTAATTGGCCATTTTCGCTCCCATCTGATGAATGAGGATCTGGGATACATATTTTTATGAATCATATGTTCTTCTTCATGCGGTTTTATACTCTCCTTGCTATATTCTTCAGTTACCATACTTGTATTTTCAATAACAACTTTTTTAGAAAGTTTTGGAACTTTCTTGAATTCGCGAGCTATAAGTGCGGCTCCACCCGAATGCCTTGTTGTATTTACTAATGACTCATTTTTAGAGTCGCCAATATGGGCAAACACATAATCTTCGATATTTTGTATTTTGACATACACACTCAAAGGCATCTCTTCTATCTCGATTTTGCCTTTAGGAGCTTGGCCGAATAAATCAGTAAATAATCCTACCTCCCAGTTATTCGGATAACGCGTCTTGTAGGTTCTTATGGTACTTGCTATATCCTCGTGGGCATAAAAATATGACACGACTGCTTGATCAAAATATTCTACCTGAGATGAAACGCCATTTTCTGTAATAATTTTTGTTACCATCGATTCTAGCTCATCTAGCCCAGCGTCTGCATTTTCTCTCAAGGTTCGTTTTAAATCTAATTGAGCTTGGGCCATATTCTCTCTATATATTTTTAATCTTCTTTTAAAATCTGACACTAAGACAGATCTTTGGGCAGATTGATTTTCTTTGGGCAAGGTGGCTATAAATTCCTCAATCTCCTTAAGTTCCGCACTTGGATCAAAATCGACTATTTCGGGCATATCAATATGCTCCTTCATGAATTGAAGGGTAAAAAAGTCGAGCTCCTCAATCTGAGGTTCTTGTCTTTCTGCTTCATCTACAGATCCTACTCCATTTGTTGATTCTAGAATTTTTTCCATATTTTATTTTAACACCTTAAATAAGCTTTCGCCGGTCATTTCCGGTGGTTTTGGAAGGCCCATAATTTCAATGATAGTCGGGGCAACATCAGCAATGAGACCGGCTACGCTTGAAAAAGATTGCTGGACTTCTTCAGGAGAACGAAGCCTCTCATATTCTTTTACCACAATATAAAATGGCACGGGGCTTAGATTGTGTCTTGTCTCGGCCTCACCGCCTTTGTAGGACAAAGATTCAGCATTGCCGTGATCGGCAGTAATTATAAGAATACCATCTTTAGCAAAAACAGCCTCTTTGAGTTTACCTATGCATGAATCCACCGTCTCAACGCCCCGAGTGGTTTTTTCAAGATCACCGGAATGAGCAACCACATCCGCATTTGCAAAATTAATGACTGTAAAATCATAAAAATCTCTTTGCAATTCTTCGATAACTTTGGCTAGTATTTCATTAGCCATCATCTCAGGCTCCTGCTCTGGTTTTCTCGTTGATTTTATAAATATGTCGGTTTCTCCGGCAAACGGCTGATTCTTCAAAGAATTGAAAAAATAAGTTACGTGGGCGTATTTTTCAGTTTCTGCAATGTGAAGCTGGGTTTTTCCATTTATACTTAAATATTCAGCCAAGCCGTTGTTTATTTCAGGAATAGGGAAGGCAACTAGAAAGTTCGGGTGTACGACATATTCAGTCAAGCCTGCAACTAAAAGATTATCAACTTTATTTCTTGGGAAAAAATCAATATTATCCTCAACAAACGCTTTAGCAATCTGCCTCATGCTATCCTCACGGAAATTAAAGAACACCATCGCATCGCCTGATTCTATTATGCCTGACGGATCAAGCACTAATGGCGGGATTTTCCCATCGGTAATTCCTTGAGCATAGCATTCATCTAATTTTTTAATGGGGTCATCTATCTTTTCACCCTCACCTTTTGTTAAAAGATTATAAGCCTTTTCTGTTAAATTCCAATTATTATTTCTGTCCATTGAGTAATCTCTTCCGATTATTGTAGCAATTTTTACAGTCGGAATATCCTTAATATATTCTTGCAATTTAGCTAAAAGAGTTTTTCCTTCTTTCAGGCCCGAATCCTTTCCATCCATAAAGAGATGAAGTTTAACTTGGGCAACATTATTTTTCTGGGCTAGCTGAACAAGGGCTGTAATGTGATTAAAATAAGCATGAACAGACCCCGATGTTAATAAGCCGACGAAATGTAGCTTGGATTGATTTTGACGGACAGTATCTATGACTTGAGTGAGTATTTGATTCGTAAAAAATTCTCCATTCTCAATAGCTTTATTTATCCTGCTCATATACTGGAAAATTGACCGACCGGCACCCAAAGTGAGATGGCCAACCTCGCTGTTGCCGGCTTCACCCCAAGTCATACCAACTGCCTTCCCCGATGCTTGGAGAAGTAGAGACGGATAGTTAGCCACAATAAAATCCATATTAGGCGTTCTGGCATCTGATATGGCATTGCCAATTTTCTGGGCAGAGTAACCCCAACCATCAAGAATTGTTAGAACAATAGGACGCATACCAGGTAGTGAAAGTTCCGATTGCCTTAAGGCTTCTCTAGGAAAACTTTCAATTTTACGGATAACTTAGTTTAAGTATCTTTACCAGCATAGTAGTAATTATAGGCAAGAAGCCATTCGGAGCTTCTACTACCTGGCATAGAAACAGTATACAGTATTTCGCTTTTTGCTCAAAGATTATACCTAGACTCAGATTTAATTCGCTTACCCAACTCATTTACAGACCGCATAAAACTCTGCTGAGTTTTTGCTCTCTCTCAGCCCAGTCGGCTTCCGAAACGTTCTGTAAATGAGTTAGGTAAGCTCATTCTTTATTTAAAAGATAACTGTGTATTTCCTTGCTAGAGTATAGTCTTTGGGCTTGTTGCGCCCTTACCTTATTGCCTAAGATGTTATATAATACTGCCTAGTTCACTAAAAAGAGGGGTGATCAGTGTTCCTGAAAGATAAGAAGATTATTTTAGTAGTGAATGGTTATGGTTGTCATCTCGATTCTCCTCTGGGGATTTGTTTACCTTCCTATGGTTCAGAAGTTTATCGAGGATAACGGGGATAGAATTGTTGCCATTATTTTTTGCGGGGGATTTACTCAGGCTAAAACCGCTAATGGATATTCTGAAGCTTATGTAATGTCTTCCTTTATCACTCAAGATACAGATGAACGTTTGCCCGATATTTATCTAGAAGAAGATTCCTATACTACATACTATAATTCTAAGAATGCGGTACTTATAATTGAAGAAATACTCGATGCTAGGCAATTAGTAGCTTCTGGTAGCAATGAAGATATTAGAATCGTTATCGCGTGTGAGGCAACTATGTCTGCTAATGTAATGATGCTAGCGCGACATCTTATGAGTCACCTAGTTAAAGAGCCCTTAGATAATATCACTGTTGAAACAGCAAGCTGGGAACGAGCTGATCCATTTAAGCAGGTGGTCAACCTAGTCTATAATAAACTGGCTATAACTTTTCCTTGGCTTGGACTTGCTGAGCGTGAAGAAAGAAAGCGTATCTATAAAGCCAAACATCAATAGTATACAGCCTCACGACAACGTGAGGTTTTTTTTATTCTTAAACTAAAAAATGGAGCGAGGCCTTCCGGAGGTTTTCAATCATTGTTTGTCTATCCCGGAGCATAGGCAGAGAAAATGATGAGGAAGGCTAAGCGAAAATTTGCCAGGTAGTAGATTTTTGAAATCCGCCCTTGGCGGACAAAGCCGGAGGCAATTCAAAAATTCACTACCTGGTTGCATAAAAACCCAACCTTTGATACAATAGTAAAAGATCGCTTACACAATAACTTTTCTACTGCAAATTCCAAATTTTGGCTATAAGATTATTCAAATTTCCTCGGAATAGCATACAAACTATTCCTTAAAAATCTCAATAACTTCTATCTTAAAATTTGAAATTTTCGTTACGAAAATTATCGTGCAAGAGATCTTAAGTTTTATTTTAAATTAGCGTAGTAATTATTAGAACGTAGAAAGTAGAACGTAGAAAGTAGAAAGATTAAAAAACTACCTTCCACATACTACTTTCCGCCTACTGATGTTAACTTTCCACACAAATGCTTTCAAACCTAAGTCCGCTTATAGCGGCAATTTCGGCGTTATTACCAGGATTAATTATCGGTTATCTCGTACGGCAAATAGTATCAACTAGAAAGGCGAGCCAGGCCGAATCTAAGGCCGAGGCGATACTAAATGAATCTAAGTCAAAATCTCAAGACATAATTCTTGAAGCCAAGAATAGGGCTCTTGAGATGCTTGAAGAGGCTAAGAAAGAGGAGAAGGAAAGAAACTCACAACTTGCAAGAATAGAAAACCTTCTCACCAAGAAGGAGAATGAGCTTGATTTAAAAGCTAAAGAAATTAAAACAGAAAGAGATGTTTTGGGCGTTAAAGTTCAGGATGTAACTCAACTTAAGGTTGATTTGGAAAAGACCAGACAAAAGCAAATTACAGAGCTTGAAAGAGTTGCTACTTTAACCCGAGAACAAGCTAAGACAGAGCTCTTCTCTAAAGTTGAGGAAGAGTCTAAGGATGACCTTTATAAAAAAATGGTTAGGCTTGAGCATGATAATAAGGATGAACTTGATAAAAAAGCCAGAGAAATTCTAACTACATCGGTTCAGCGTTATGCCGCATCTCAAATATCTGATTCAATGAGTACGGTTGTCAGTCTCCCGTCAGATGAGCTAAAAGGTAAAATTATCGGTAAAGAAGGAAGAAATATCAAAACAATTGAAAGATTAACCGGAGTAGATATTATAATCGATGATACGCCGGAAGCTCTTATAATATCCGGATTTGATCCTGTTCGCCGTCAAATTGCTAAATTGGCTTTGGATAAATTAATTATCGATGGAAGAATTCACCCCGCCAAAATAGAAGAAATGGTTGAAAAAGCCAAGACTGAAATTAACGATAAAATTAAAGAGGCCGGTGAGGCGGCATTATTTGAAACAGGGATAGGGGCAGTTGATCCGCGATTGTCTTATTTTCTTGGTCGCTTAGCTTTCAGAACAAGTTATGGTCAGAATGTGTTATTCCACTCTATTGAGATGACTCATATTGCCGGTATGATAGCTGCCGAGCTGGGAGCCGATGTTAGTGTGGCCAAGAAAGGGGCTTTATTTCATGATGTCGGTAAAGCCGTAGATCATGAAGTTCAAGGAACTCATGTCGAAATCGGTCGGAAAATTTTACAAAAATTTGGCATGGACGAAAAGGTTATCAGGGCAATGGAAGCTCATCATGAGGAATATCCTTATTCAACCCTTGAATCAAGAATCGTCCAGACAGCCGATGCCATATCAGGTGCACGACCGGGTGCCAGAAAAGACACCGTTGAGATATATATTAAACGACTCGAAGATTTGGAAAGAATCGCCACTTCTTTTGAGGGCGTAGAAAAAACTTATGCCGTTCAAGCCGGTAGAGAACTTAGAATATTTGTTACGCCTACTGCCATTGATGACTTAGGCGCTCTTAAATTAGCTAAGGATATCGCCAAAAAGATAGAGGAAGAGATGAAGTATCCGGGAGAGATCAGAGTGAATGTTATACGAGAAACTCGGGCGGTAGAATACGCCAGGTAGTAGAAGTTCCGAAAGCTTTTTTGCCGATAATCACTACTGTCGTGGTAAGCATATAAAATTTAAGTGTTTTTAAATTGAAAGTTTTTCTAGAAAAGCCTTAAGGCAATCGGAACTTTCACTACCTGGTACGCCAGATAAAATGAAGGCCCCGCTACTGCGGGGCTAATGTCTCCTTGAGCTTTTTTCTGCAAGCTCGGCACAGAACCACTACTATTTCTAACTGTGGATGTGGTCTTGGCTTAGCCAAGGTTGGTTTTCCGCATTTATTACAAAGTTTCCATCCGGCTGAGGAACTGGATCTTGTTCCATTGATTAGCATTTTAAGCCTCCTTAAGATAGGTCCGCAATTGTTATTGGCTCGCCCGATACTAAACTATTAAATACATGTATTACTATTCCGCAAGTTAAGCCTTTATTGCCGGTATCACTATCCGTGGAAAAGGTATCATCACTCAAATCAAGTTTAATTACTATAGTATATTCGTTTTTCTTGTTAGATTCTCTACTATCTTTGCCTTGACCAATTTGGGAAAATATCCATGCTTCTAGTATTTCTGAAACCGCCTCTCTCCTAGCGTTAGTTTTTATTACTGTTTTAATCGGTTCTTTGATATTAAAATTGATTTCCATGATAATATCAGCCTTTGACATACCAATCACTCCATTTTTTAATAGAACTAACCATGAAACAGGTTATACTAGTTTTTATAATTTGTAAAGTCGATCGGTTGCAGAGTAGTTAGATATCAGTGTTCATAACAAACTAGCAGAGTGTTGATATGCGGGGTTGATTTTTCCGCATAAAACCTCGAAAATAGAGGGGTATCCCACATAAGGTCGATTGGGATTAATAGTTGTAATTTAAAAATCAAAATACAAAAATCAAAACGACAGTGTAAAATTCTTAAATTTTAAGATTTTAAATTGTTATTTTAAACTTTGATATTTACATTTTGAATTAATATTATGCCAGTAAAAAAAGCACAGTTAGCGGATAGACTAGCCGAAAGATTCGGCGTTTCCAAGAAACAGGGAGCCGAGTGGCTCGATGGCTTTATCGATGAAATTACTAAAGTTCTTCGAACAGGAGACAAGGTTAATATCACCGGTTTTGGTGTTTTCAAGGTTGCTGACAGAAAAGCACGAGAAGGCATCAATCCTAAAACAGGCGAAAAAATTCATATCGCCGCTTCTAAGAAGCCTCGATTTACACCGGGCAAAGTTCTCAAAGAAGCAGTCAAATAGGAGACCCCTAAATTAATATAAGCTCTCGGCGCGTTGTTAGATAAAATTGCCTTATTCAAGGCGCGCCGACAAGGCATAGAGGTTTCTATGCAGAGGAGAAGTAACGAAGAATAAGGCAATTTTAGCAACAACCCCTCGGGATGCTGTTATTTTGTTTTTATACTTCAGCATTCTTATTCAGAGTAGAATAACTACACTTTCATAAGAATGCTCTTGTCTAAAAACAAAATCCTTAGCATCGCGCCAGAGAATTATATTAAATTAGGGGTCCGATATTTTGGATCCAAAATATTACTTTTAACACTAATCTAAAAATCCCCTTCCGGGGATTTTTAGATTATACCTAGACAGGTAAATTTTATAGGGGTATAACAAAATCATAAGGTTGTACTTTGACAAAGGAAATTATTATGCAAGATTGGGCCATTTGTTTACCTGGTACATTCTCAAGATTAGCACCTCATACAGCAGCATTGCATGCGCTCCACAATGCTTATAAGAAAGGGGATTTAGCTAGCGAACCTTCTTATATTTGCACGAGTTCAGTCGCAGCCATTCCTGCTAATATTGCTCTTCAGAGATCGGAAGAGAAGTTTATCGATACGGAAAGAATGCTGATTAATCTTAAAAAAAGGCAATTCGTTAGTCTTCACCCCCAACTAAAAAAGAATGCTGCCGTTGATTTTCTATCTATGTCGGGACTTTTAGCATCAGCTTATATGGCCGGAAAACTTTCGGAAAAGAATCTTACTTTAGGTCGGATTGCTTTGATAGCTTTATTTCCCGCCGCGTATAAGTTGTCCGAGAAGGCTATAAAGGACATTTTTAATGCTCCGTCTTTCTTGGTTTATGATAATCTATTTAATCTTTTGATGGTCACATTAGATTTTGATGCTATTTTCAGCTCACCGATTAAAATAGAAATGCCGGCTGTTAATATTAATAAGACTGGTTGGACAATTGATGAAATATTAGCTGATCCACCGCTTTATCTTCATGGATGGAAGAATCAGGGCTGGGTTAGTGTAACAAATTTTAGGCCTGAAGATGTTGATCTTCCGCCAGATGTCAGAAATGAGAAATACATAAACAAATTAATCAATGGTCTTAGGGTTTATGGACATTTTGCACCAGGTCGGCATGAGAATGATGACGGAATTATCGATACGGCCGCTATCACCAATTTACCAGTTCATTTTGCCATTAACGAGGGCTATACAAATGTTGTAATTCTTCATTATAATCCCACATCTGAAGGTCCCACCGATAGAGTATTTAAAAATTGGGTAGCACATCTTAATCGAGCTATAGACTTAAATGTTTCCGGAAATACTCGCAAGACTATTCATGGCTATTTAAGAATTAATAATGACCTTGCTGAACTCGATAAGCAACTCGAAAATCTAAAAAGACTGGAAAATTCACTATACGGACCTACTGCTAATCAGGAAGCGATAAGAAAGTTTATTAGAAATCAGGAGGAATCCTACAGAAGGCTTTCGTATATTAATAAGAAAAGAATAAACTTCATTTTTGCACGTTCTGAACCATTGCCCGATGCCCATTTTAGCGATTTTACTCAAGATCAGATGATTGAAGGCATTAATATCGGATGGAAGGTTGGTTGTGAACTTGTTCCCGAGATTAATAAAATGATTGCGTAAAATACTAGAGCTCCTCTCCTTGCGGAGCTTTTTAATTTGATTTAATATCCGGTTATTGAACTTTAATAATTTAGGATAACTAATGCCTCCAAATAGCATAAGTACTGATTTGGTCATCATTGGCGGGGGATTTATGGGCCTTTCTTTGGCTTATCAGGCGTCATTAAAAGGTATTCATTCGATAATTCTTGAACCGGCTGAGAAGAGCCAGCCTCATTATATGACGGGGCTTTTTGCTCCTAGAGCCGACTACTTATCCAAGGATAGAGATGAAGTTATGGCTACTATTTATGAATGCCTGAGATGGCGTAAATTTTTTCGGGACATTATTCGGCCAAAACTTTACGTAATGCCTTTTGGTCCGGATACGCCTTACAGTCCGGCATTGATTGGGTCATTAATGAATGTATACGATAATTTAACCGGATTCCGTTTCGGCAGATTTTCAGGAAATTCTTTCAGGATTAATAACAATATTCTTGAGCAGATGGAGCAGAATCTAAAGAAGCATTATTTTAAAGAAGCTATCGGATTTTATGAATTAACAGCACAGCCGGATGATTTGCTTCTGGATTTTACAAATAAGGTCATGGCAACAGGATTATCTTCGATAGTCAGATATTCCAGTCTTTGGTATTATCTCAAACATGATTCAATAAGAAGCGTTCTTGTGGGAAATCGAAACGGCGAGAAATTACTGCTGACAAATAAATCTGGAATTAAAGTTATAAATACTGCCGGTCCATGGATGCAGGATGTGGCTACGCCATTAGGAATTTCTTTACCGGTAGAATATCAGCTTGGTTTTCAACTCTCGATTCCGGAAAAATATTGCTTTCAGCACTCAATAATAACTTTCGGAACAGACGGATTATATACGATTATCTCTCAGCAGAAAGATCATATCCAAGTTGGTCCTACAAATACCGCTTCTCACGGAACTGCCGATATTACTGATCCAAAATTAAGACAGCAAGCTCAAGATTATCTGATAAACACTGTTACGCGAATAATAGAACCGGGATTCAAATTAGCAAAATCAGAAATAAAATCAGGCGGATTGAGGGTTAAGCTGAGATTGCCTCTTAGTCCTGATTCAAACCGCCCTTTTATTCTTAATATTGGTTTTGATAATTATCATGTTGTTTATCCGGGCAAGGCAGTTATGGCCTTAAAAACTGCCGATGAATTTCTAGCCAATCAATTTAACGGCAAAAAATATTTTTATTGCCTCGATGGCAGTAAAAAATACAGAAATTTAATAAAACTTAATATTATTAGATTAAAGTCGGTGATGTTATTAGGTCTAGGACTTGCCATAAATTTAGTAAGAAAGTATTTAAAATAGCTCCGCCTAGGCGGGGCTATCTTGTTTTAGTATAGATTGTATAATTAAACTTGAGCTTATTTTATTAAAAACCTCTATAATTTAACACACTCGCTCGCACATAGTTTTAAATAATTGAACCCTGGTATATAGTATGCTATGATGATGCTATGAATCATTTGAAAGAAAGTGCTCAAAACTTAAGAGACTCTGGTTACTCTTATAATATGATTCGTGATGAATTAGGCATAGCTAAGAGTACGCTAAGTAATTGGTTTAAGGGTAGAAAATTCATTCCAAATAAAAAAGTTCTGAAAAGAACTCAGTATGCGGCAATAAAATCTGCGGAAAAAAGTCATAATAAAAAAGTAGCTGAGATTAATCAGTTACGAGAGGTTGGGGTAAAGGAAATCGGAGCTTTAAACAAAAGAGATCTCTGGCTTTTGGGCGTAGGTCTTTATCTAGGAGAAGGAACTAAAACTTACGAGAATGTGAGGATTATTAATTCTGATCCAACAATTATAAAACTAGCCATAAGATGGTTTAAGGAAATATGCAATGTGGGAGATGACAATATAACAGTTACCCTGCATATTTATCCAGATAATAGTATAAAAGAATGCATCGAATTTTGGATAAAAACTACAGGACTCTCTCTAAAAAATTTCAGAAAAATACAAATAGACACAAGAAAAGACAAATCTATGATAAGAAAGAAAAAATTGCTATTTGGCACGGCTCATATTAATATAATAAGTAATGGTAATCCTGCTTATGGCGTACGCTTACATCGAAGGATAATGGGTTGGATAAGCGGTGTATTAGAAAAAAATTAAAATGCGGGTATAGTACAGTGGTAGTACGACTGCCTTCCAAGCAGTAGACACGAGTTCGAATCTCGTTACCCGCTCCCGAGTCAAACTCGGTTCGCAAGAACAGAGTTTACGAGGGTCGAGTCTGACTCGACTCCGCCAATATATAAATATATATAAAGCAAAGTTAGACTTTGCAAAATTATGGAACGATTTTACGTTTATACTTTACTATCTCTCAAAGACAGCAAACTATACACTGGCTTTACTAGTAATCTCAAAAATAGATTACAACAACATGCTCGTGGTGAAGTTAAATCAACCAAAGACCGAAGACCACTCAAACTTATTCATTACGAGTATTTTATTAACGAGGAGGATGCCAAAGCTAGAGAGGTATTCCTAAAAAGCGGTTTTGGCAGGAATCAGATGAAGCAAGCCCTGAAAAGGACTTTATTATAATTTTTAAGAGGTTCGAACCTTGGTATTTCTGATTTATGGGAAAAGTAGTTAAAAATAGCAATTAGCTAGTTGCTATCTACGTTTTTGAGAGGTCCGAACCTTACCCATTGTCAGATTATTATTATTGTTGTATTATATTACCAGTTTGTTGAAATAACGAGGTGTGCGGTGGACGAGTCGTCTTCTGAGAATGGTGACAAGGTATCACCCGAGATAGAGCAAAGAATCAAAGATTTAAGAGAACGTATAGAAAAATTAGAACAAAAATGCCCGTACTGTAGTGGAAAAGGTTACTGGGATGATGGAACTGGTCCTAATTATAGATGTGAACCTTGCCGTGGTACTGGAAAAATTTTAAAAAAAGTGTGATAATCTCACACTTTTTAATTGCCTTCAACCACCGCTACTGATAAACTAGGTATATAAAATAACTCAGTTGATGACTGGAAAAAGGTTCTAACGTCATCTACTATCCCGCTCCAAATTAAAACCCCACTTTTGTGGGGTATGTTTATTGATAGCGTTCTAACAACAATTGTTTGTAGTTTTCAACATTTTCAGAGAACTCAATTTTTGGCCGATCAGTATAAATTCTGTCAATTATTTTTCGGACCAGAGAACCGACAATCCAACCGCCAGTAGGTTGCATCTCTGAATCACCACTTACCTTTTTCATATACTCAGGTAATTCTATGATTTTACTAAAATCATCATGACCAAGCCTGATGCCAATGAATATTTCAGGAGTTCCGCACCAGATGGAAACATCCTTAGGTCCGTTTGAAGTACCTGTCTTGCAGGCTACCTGCTGTTCAATATTACGCATTGATATTTTTGCAGTCCCAATCTTTGTAACCACCCTCATTAGGCCAAGCATTTTTTCAGCAGTTTGCTCTGATATTACCTGTTTTTCTTTTGGCGTTTCCGTCTTGAAAAGAAGATTGCCATAAGTATCGCGAATTTCTTTAATGAAAGTCGGATGTATGTATCTGCCGTTCCTATAGAAGACAGAATAGGCATTGGCTAGTTCAATAAGATTGACTCCCGATGCCCCGATAGCGCTTGGCAGAGTTGGTTCTATTCCACCTCGTATTCCGTACTTAGGTTTTTTAAACCAGATATTACCGTCAGAGTCTCTGACTATGCCGGGATTTTCCCAAACGCCCAAATTATGAGATGTTTTTATTACCGACTCCATTCCGATAGAACGGGCTAAGTTTAACGTTTCAAGATTTAAAGACCAGATAACGCCACGGGCTAAATCAATATAGCCGGTTGCTTGGGGATTCTTATCGGGAAAATTTCTAGGTGCCCAAATTTTTCCGTTTGCTTGTCTCATTGGCGGTAGAGGACAATTACAAACTTTATCGAAATAATCTTTGCCTTGCTCCAAGGCCGCAGCATATACTAATGGCTTGAACCCTGAACCAGGTGAACGCGTTGCAAAAACTCGATTATATTGCGTTACATCAAAATTATGACCACCGCTTAAGGCAAGGATATTGCCGGTTTTAATTTCCATTACAATGAAAGCACCATCGAGACGGTCGTCCGGCCCTTTTTCAGCGTTTACATATTCAAGATGCTTTTCAAATTCTTCCGAAGCTATCTTCTGTATAACGGGGTCTATTGTAGTATATATTTTTAGCCCTCCATTATTGGATATTTCCTTTTCTGTTCTTCCTTGACCCATAAGAAATTCTTTGACTATACGGTTACCATATCCGTAGGTAGGATTTTTTATGGGTCTTAATTTGGCCAGACTTATATCAAGATCCTCGTCTTTTTTAAATAATGATGATTTATAATCTTGCTCAGATATATAACCGTCTTCCCTCATTCTGCCCAGAACCCAATTATATCTGTCTCTGGTAAATGACATTCTAACGATTTCTTTATCATGTTTACTCTTATAATTCTCGTCTGATTTATCGGGTTCGATAAATATTGGCGAATATTTTGAAGGAGATTTATTCATACTCACAAGGATTGCTATCTCCTGAAGGGTTAATTTGTCTTTACGGATATCCTTGCCAAAATATCGTTGACACGCTTCAGCAATACCATTAACTCCACGCCCAAAATATATAAGATTTAGAAAATCTTCGATAATCTTATCTTTAGAATAGCGTCTGGTCATTTGAATGGCTAGCTTTGCTTCTTTCAACTTACGCCAATAACTATGTTCACGGTCACGAAACGCTTTTACCTCATCACCATAATACAATCGTACGTACTGCTGAGGTATATTACTTGCACCCGAAAGATTATGTGCCCTCATTACGCGACCAAGACCGGCGCGTACAATGGCGCAAGGATCTATTCCTACATAGAGAGGATCACAAACTTGATCTATGAGAAATAATTTATTAGGCCTGTCTTGATTAAACCTCTTGTCTTCAGCTGACATAAAAGCATGCTTAACAATGTCGGGGATTTCTTCGCTTTTTAGGGGATCCCTTACTTCCTCAAAAAACCTCCCCGTTATCTCACCGTTATTTGCATATACAGTCGAAGATTTTTTATAATAATTTTTTTCTGGCTTTGTTAAATCAAGAACCTGGCCATTATCGTCAACGAGATCGCCCGTATACTGAAATATGTAATAATATCCGCCCGCTATCAAAATCACGCATAATACAATGAAAGCCCAGAGAGTATATCTAAGGAATGGTCGGCGTTTTGATACCTTATATTTTTTTCCTTTTCCCTTCGGAAGACTGTCTAAAAAAGCTCTTATGACTTTCTTTGTCGTATCTCGCATTGATTACCGCCAGTTTTCAACGTACAAATAATGTTTAATACATTACAGTATTTAATACCAACTGACAACTTAGTTTTGTCCTTTACCAAAAGCTGAATTTATAGTAAAATTATGAGATCTTAAACTAAATAATGCCCTCGTAGCTTAATGGATAAAGCAGGACTCTTCTAAGGTCTTGATGGGGGTTCGATTCCCTCCGAGGGCACATCAGCAACTAAAACAGACCTTTTGGGGTCCGTTTTAGTTTTGTTTTCGGAGGGAATCGAACAGGATGGGGTCGGGAAGGAAAGTCCTTCCCGTGGCGGAATTATTCAAACCGAGGGGTTTGAAAGAGTCCCGCCTTGGCGGAACGAGTGAGATAGCGAAGCGTCCCTCCGAGGGCACCACAATCTTTAAAAACGGACCTCTATGGTCCGTTTTTAAATTGCATTTCCTGTGAGTAGTGCTAAAATTTTAATCAGTATTTTTGACAATGGGGTTCAACGATGGAAGGCGGTCATCATACCAATAAAGATCGCTTCTGGACGGTCTTAAAAATTAATATAGTTGTATTTGTTGCGGAAATGTTAGCTGGTTATAGCTCGGGTAGCTTATCGATGATTTCTGATAGTTTTCACGTTTTTCTCCACGTTTTCGTCTCCTTAGTAGCCCTTATCTCTGAATATGAATTTTGGGGAATAAGTCCGAAAAAGATTAAGTTATGTGCGGCTGGGATAAATATTGCTTTATTTTTTCCATTAGCGATTATGATAGCCTATGAAGCAAACATTAGATGGCAAAATCCTCCGGTTATCAATCCTACCCCAATATATTTTCTTGTTGCAATATTCGGACTTATTGCAAATTTCTACACAGTTTTAATTTTAAAGCCTAAAAAGCACAAGCACCAAACAGAAAATGAAAATATATTAATCCTCTATATACATATGATTTTTGACACTATCGGATCATTTATAGTCCTTATCGGTGCAATTGAAATTATCAGAACCGGTAATTATTTTATAGATCCCATGTCCTCATTTGTTTTAGCGGGCTTAATAGTTTTGGCGGCAATATTGATGTCTTGGGAACTTATTCGTGGACATAATCATTAGTTCCGCATTTTGTAGGCGGGACTTCCAGGTAGTAGATTTTTGAAAGGCGCTAAAAGCGCAAAGCCGAACCAGGTAGTGAAAGTTCGGGATATAATTTGTTTTTACAAATTATAATAGCGAAGCTAGCCCGAACTTCTACTACCTGGGAAGGCAATTCAAAAATTCACTACCTGGCTTTTTAATTAAGTAAATTTAAGGTATAATAAGGGATTACTACAATTATCGGGCTGGCGTATGACGGTGGTACGACTGATTTGGGATCAGTTAGACTGGGTTCAACTCCCAGCAGCCCGACAAGATATAATGGTATAATAAAATAATAAAAACTAATTTATAAAAATATGTCTGAGAAAAACGAAGTAAAAAACCTTATTGATCTAGATAATTATGAACCTCATCTCCACACCGAGAGCGAACATAAATTATTTAAAAAATTAGATCAACAAACTACCAAACCGCCAGAGTTTATATTCATGGAAGATTTTGATAAAGCCCTTAGTGACCAACTGGAGAAAGTTGGAAATAGGGCCGAGGCAATCAGTATAGTTCGTTGTAAAGACGGGTCTCTTAAATTTTATATGGTAATTAACGGACAACGAGATAAGGACCCTTTCTTTTTTACTGCACGTGATTATGAGAACATGAATTTAATTAGTGAGAGTATCCTTGATAGGTACAAGAAGCCGGTGACGATAGAAGATGAGGAATAATAAAAACTAGAACAGGCCCCGCATGCGGGGCCTGTGTCGTCGGGCCAGAGAACTAGGCCATTGCCAGCTCTCTTTCAATAGAGATCGGGGAGAGTCTAGTGATAATGTGCTTGAGAAATTCTTCCGGCAAATCCTCAGGACGGAGACGGGGAACATCCCTTCCCGGTTCTTTATCAATGGGCCAATAAGAATGCATCTGCCCGCATGAACACAATTCTACGCCAACCCAAGTGTCTTCAATTTTCACGGTAAAAGCCTGCCGTGAAAATTTCCTCGTATGGCTATCAATCATGAACCACCTCCTTGCTTTATAATCTAACTATAACATATGTTTGATATTATGGCAATATCAGAGTAAAATGGGTTATATAAACTAGGTGTACCAATATCAATTCGTTTTTTGATAAGCTAATCTCCAGCCCATGACATAAGCGGTATCGTCTCTAGCTTCTATTATTAATTCATCTCCATCTTCAATTTGACCGTTATCTAATTTGGGACCACCAGAAATTACGCCCTGCGGAGGTATGTTGGTATTTTTAATAAACCAGTCAACCTCATCGCTGTCTTTCTTTTTTATGCCAACCCATAATTTAGAGTAACCCAACCTAGTTTTACGATTAGTTTTAGGGTTAATGTGATCTAAATGTTCTGTATCACCAATCGCAACTTCAATTTGTACTAAGTTTCTGCCTTTTTCAAGCTTGATGTGTAGGCGATTTTTTTCTAGTCTAGCGCCCAATCCTGGATCTGTTCCCGGTTCGTATAAAGCATCTCCGTGCTGATTTAAAGCCAGTGCGCCTGAGTATATTCCTTCCGTATGAGAACCACCACCATACGTAGGCAAAAATTTATCATTTTTTAAATCGATAAAGTTAGTTCCTTGAGAATAAATTCTTTCTTGATAAATTACGCCTTCTAAATCAGGGAAAAATACAACTTCCAGCCCATGTATTTGAGATACACTATAATCTGGATTCTTACCTACGTTAGTTACCTTGATTACGTCGGATTGAACTTTGCCCACTGTTGCTATCCAATCGTGCAACACCTCATTTTCCGGATCGCTAGAAGGTCTTGGTTCGGCAAATTTAGTAGGACTGTAGCCTTTAGGATCTGACCAGCTAAGCCATCTGTCGCTTAATCGATCATGCAACTCAACTAAACTATAGGCGCCATATGGATCATGCCTATCCGGACCAATATCTTTAGCGTATTTTTGATCTTTCCTATGTTTTAATGTGACATCACGAACCAAGCGATTACGAAATTCTTTTGGTATGGTAAAACCAATGCTGTGCTCTGGTCGTAATTCTCTTCCTCCAGAATCGTTGAATTCATAACTGATAGTCGTATGAGAAATAATTTTCGGATTATCTAAAACAACATCAAAAAACGCATCTTTTTCCAGAGATTCTTTTAGTGGTTCTTCTATGAGTTTTGAAAATGATTCAGAATATCTCGCTGTTTTGATTTTAAACATAATTACCAAGCATTATTTTTTGTTTCTTCAAATGCTTTGAGCATCTGTTCTTCTGACGAAAAATCTTGAGGTATTAAAACTTTACTTTTTACTTTTTCATTGTACAAATTAAGAGTCATGGGTACAAATGTATAAACACCTTTTGCTTGACTATCGCTTCGCTGAAATACAAAGTGTTCAGAATTATCATCTATTATCTTACCTATTTTCATTATGCGATCCTTGACCGTATCAAACCAATTAATATAATCGTTACCGTCGATTTTTACATTCAGGGCAATTAAAACAGTGCCATCGTCCGATGAAGATACATAATAGACACGATGATTAAAGATAAATGTACTCATAAATTTTTTATTAGAATTCTTTTATAGAATTAATGAATGAAACGCTTTGTGTTTCGATTTCTACTATCTTGTGTTCAAAAAAATCAAGACTATCGCCAAGTACCATATCGGCTTTCCTTGTCCTTAAAATTTCTATGAAATCTCCTACGCTCTTTAGCAATAACCGGATTTTTTCTAATAGTTCCATTTTATTTTTTTCTGGTATTTTAAATAACTTAGGATCTCTATAATGATCTTGTATATATTTTATTAGATTGGTATTCATAAGATTTAGCAACTCTTCTAATCTATTGCTAACCCGATTAGGCGTGATATATTCATAGGCCTCTTCATTAGAAGAATCATATTCTCTTATGGTCGTTGCGTAGTCAATCCACATACGTGTCGTATGATGTAGATTATCTATTAGATCAGTAATTGGTTGAATCTCTATTTCGAGCACTCTATCAGGATCTTCCCTAAGAAATTTTGCTAAAGTCATTAAATTTTCAGACTTGCCACCGGAAATATTTATAGCGTCATCATGCGTCTTAGCTATAACTATCATTTCTTCAATCGGACGATCATTCAGCGTGTCAATGCCATCAATATGCAGAACGTGCCTCAAATTTATCAATCCTTCTTCGTCTGTAACGGCAATAGCTAAAATATCATTTGTAGATATTCCACAGCGAAACATCTGCTCATTAGAATGATTATATCCGGAATTTTCTTGTTCAGAAAATACTTGTCGAGGTGATTGACGACGAGAAAATTCTTCTGTAGAAGTTTTACCATAGTTATCTGAAGAATAAGCATACCAATCGGTACGATCTAAAATTCTAGGATGAAATATGATAGTACCATCATTGGAAGCAACGCCACTTAGCGTCGAACGACCTTTTACGCCTTCTGAGGTTACTAATCTGGTAAATACGCTATCACCGCCGCCACTCTCCAGATCCTTAG
>Ga0209542_10005862_pt1 | contig 24244 bp, 26 predicted proteins | sample RifCSPhighO2_01_FD_184028 | JGI IMG/M metagenome (GOLD analysis project Ga0209542, IMG submission 184028) | Soil microbial communities from Rifle, Colorado - Rifle CSP2_plank highO2_0.1 (SPAdes) (version 2) | ecosystem: Environmental > Terrestrial > Deep subsurface > Rock core/Sediment ...
CGGAATCTTTAAAATAATTAAACACGCAGCCTAAATCCGTCCAATTGCCTTAAGAGGCAATTTTAATAGGTTACTGGCCATAAACTTCTGGAGGCGACAGATGATGAAATCCGTGGAGAAATCGTTCCTTGCAGATGCGCTGAAAGCGTACGAAAACGGCCAGCTTACGCTCTGGCGAGCCGCAAAAAAGGCCGGCCTGTCCTTGTGGGAGATGATGGACGAATGCCAGCGCAAACAGGCTCAGGTGCCTTATTCGGTCAAAGACTTCGCAGAAGACATGGGGAAAGCATGATTCACAAGGCATTCATCCTCGCCGGCGGCAAGGGGGAACGGTTGAGGCCCCTGACGGATGAAACGCCCAAGCCCATGCTGGAGGTCTCCGGCAAGCCCATCCTCCAGCATGCCATCGACTGGCTGGAATACCATGGCGTGCAGGAAATCGTGTTAGGCGTGGGCTACCAGCACGAAAAAATCATGCACTACTTTGGCAACGGCCGGCCGTCGGGCGCGAGGATAACCTACAGCGTGGAAGGAAAACCCCTGGGCACCGGGGGCGCGGTCAAGGCCGCCCAGGAAATGCTGGGCAAAGAGCCATTCATCATGCTGAACGGCGACAACCTGATGGACGTCGATTACCGGAAAATGGCGGCAGTCCACGAAAAAAACAAGGCGCTGGCCACGATTGCCCTGGTGGAAGTCAAGGACGTGACCGGTTACGGCGTGGCCCGGCTCCAGGGAGAAAAAATAACAGAGTTCGTGGAAAAACCCGCGCCTGGCCTGGAGCCCAGCAAGCGCATCAATGCCGGCTGCTATGTCCTGGAACCCAAAGCCCTGGACTTCATCCCCGACGGCTTTTCCCTGATTGAAAAAACCGCTTTTCCCGCGCTCGCCAAGAAAGGCCGGCTCTACGCGTTTTCCCATGTTGGACAATGGTTTCCCACCGACGACCCCCCGAAATGGGAGGCCGCGAAAAAGGCCTGGAAGCCACCGGTGTAAGGAAGAGGCAAAGGTGAAAACGTGGACAAACGCGTGGCAGGCGTCCTAGGCGCTTTCCTGGGCTTGCAGCTCCTGGCCTTGTTCCTGGGCCCGACCGGTTACGTGGGCACGGACGGGGACGCGCACCTCCGCTACTACGAGTTCCTCGCCCAGGAAAAGCGGCACCCGGTCACGGCGGACTTCAAGGGCATGGCGGACCGCGAACTATTCCAGGTGCCCATCCTCTCCTACCTGCTGAACTACCCGGCCTGGGCGCTGGCAGGCTCGACCGGAGTCCGGTTCATGAACCTCGCGTGGACTGCGCTGGCCCTGCTGGTGTTCTGGCGTTTCGTGCTCAAAAGCCGCTGCAAAAAAAACAAGTGGCTGTGGCTGGCCCTGCCCTTGCTGGCCTTCCTCCCCCACACGGTTTTCTACGCGCAGGCGGTGGGCCCCGAAGCCGTGCTGCTGCTGGCCTCCGCCCTCTCCACGGCTTTCTTCCTGCGGTTCCTGGACGGCAAAGGCAACGCGGGACTGAACGGCCTCGCGACCGGCCTGCCCTTGCTCGTGAAATTGAATGGCCTGGCCTTGCCTGCCGCAGCCCTGCTTTATTTGGGCTGGCGTTACTGGAAAGACAAAAAACTACCTGCCCGAGTCAAGCCCTTCCTTGCCGGCATGCTGGTGGTAATCGCCTGGTTCTTCGCCAACAACCTCTACCACTTCGGGAGGCTCATCCCGTTCGCGATGCCCTACACCCTGCGGCCACTGGCGAATTACCCGGCCTGCCTCCGGGAAACTCTGACCTCGTTCTGGGGCGGGCTGCCGGCCACGGAAACGCATCTCCCCCTACTGGCCGTCAAAGGCCTCCTGCTGCTGGTCCTGGGACTGGCCTTCCTCCGGTTCTTCCTGTCGAAGAACCAGCAAAGGGGCTTCCCGGCCTGCGTGGCCCTGACCTCCCTGGGCTTGTACGCCTTCAACGCCTTGTTCGCCTCGGGCAGCGAGTGGTGCACGCACTCCCGTTACCTCATCCCCCTCTACCCCGTGCTCGCCCTCGTCGTCGTGCAAGGCCTTCGGCAGGACAAGCCCAAGCCCCGGCTGCTGCAGGCCTGGATGGGATTGCTTTTTATTAGTGCCGTGGTTGAAATTGCCTTGTTTGCCGCGTTCCGGTAAGTGAAACCATGCCACCAGAGAAGGGACTCAGCGTCATCATCCCCTGCTTCAACGAGGAAGAAAACGTCGCGGAATGCGTGAACCGCGTGCCGGCCATGCCGTGGAAGACCGAGGTCATTGTGGTGGATGACGGCAGCATCGACGACACCTCGGAAACCGCGCGCAAACTGAAGAAGCCCGGCCTCAAAGTCATCAGCTACAAGCCCAACAAGGGCAAGGGCTACGCGGTCCGCATGGGCATCGCCAAGGCAAGTCATGACGTGGTCGTCATCGTGGACGCGGACATGGCCACCATGCCCGAGGAAATCCCGGACGTGGTCAAGCCCATCATGGAAGGCAGGGCCGACTTCGTGAACGCCTCGCGCCTGGTCTACTCCATGGAAGCGGGGGCCATGAAATGGTTTCACGTGCCCGTGAACCACTTGTTCGCCTTCCTGGTCGGCTTGCTGGTGGGAGCGCGGCTGACGGACAGCCTGTGCGGGTTCAAGGCCTTCCGGAAAAGCATGCTATTCGAGCACCTGCAGGAAGACGGCTGGCCGGACTTCGAAATGCTCATCCAGGCGGGAAGGAACGGCATGCGCGTAGTGGAGGTGCCCACCCATTACATGGCGCGGAGGAAAGGGGCCTCCAAGATGAAGAGCTTCCGCCACGGCTTCGCCATGCTCTTGATGCTCTTGAAAGCGGTGTTCGAATGAGTTCGGTCAAGGAAGTGCAGGCGCACTTCGACGGCATCGCGAAAGACTACGATTATTACAAGAAAAAGAACTGGTACTATTACCAGAACCTCAAGGAATTCTTTGCCGGGCTCATTCCCCCGGGTTCGAGCGTCCTCGAAATCGGCTGCGGCACGGGCGCCCTCCTCCACCACGTCCGGCCGAAGAGGGGATTGGGCATCGATTCCAGCCGGGCCATGCTGGAGATTGCACGGAAACGGTTCCCCGAACTCGAGTTCCGGCAAATCCCCGCCGAAGAACTGCAGGGAAAAGAGAAATTCGATTACCTGGTGATGGCCGACGTCGTCGAACACCTGTCCAACCTCGAGCAGGCCCTGGCCAAGACCGCTGGCTGCTGCCGGAAGGGCTCGGTGCTGATCATCACTTCCATCAACCCGGTCTGGGAACCCATCCTGGACCTCGCCGAAAGGCTTGGCCTGAAAATGCCGGAAGGGCCGCATGACTGGCCGGGCCAGGAAAGGCTGCGGCAATTGCTGGAACGCCAGGGCTTCCAAGCCAGGAGCACGGGCTATCGGCTGCTCATACCCAAGCACGTGCCCTTCCTCTCGGATTACGCGAACAAGCACTTCGCGCGGGTGCCCTTCCTGCGGGGCCTGGGGGTCATCCAGTTCCTGGTGGCCGAATTCAAGCCATAGGGTTTTATTCCATTCGCGGCTCAAATCAAGGGATTTCCATGGACTTGAAAGCCTGCATCCGGAAGATCCCGGACTTCCCCAAGAAAGGCATCCTCTTCTACGACATCACGACCCTGTTAAAGGACCAGGCCGCGTTGAAGCACGTCATCGACCAGGTCTACGAGCACTACATCAAGAAAGAAGCGGCCCCCGCCAAAATCGTGGCCGTGGAAAGCAGGGGCTTCATTTTCGGCGCGGCCCTCGCCTACAAACTGCACGCCGGCTTCGTCCCCGTGCGGAAACCCGGCAAGCTGCCGGCCAAAACCCTGTCCACCAGTTACGCCCTCGAATACGGGAAGGACTCGATTTGCATGCACGAAGACGCCATCGTCCAAGGCGAGCGCGTGCTCATCGTGGACGACCTGCTCGCAACGGGGGGAACGGCCAAGGCCGCCATCGACTTGGTGGAAAAATGCGGCGGCAAAGTCATCGGCCTGGCCTTCGTCGTCGAACTCGGCTTCCTGCGGGGCCGCGAAAAACTCAAGGGATACGACGTGTTCTCGCTCGTCAACTACGTGAAAGAGGAATGACCTTGATTGGCATCATCGGCGGCAGCGGCTTGTACGACCCGGAACTATTGGAAAACAAGAAGACCGTGAACGCGAAAACGCCGTACGGCAAACCCTCGGACAAGATAACTACTGGCACCATCCAAGGCGTGAAGGTCGCGTTCCTGCCCCGCCACGGCGCGAAGCACACCCTGAACCCCAGCAACATCCCTTACCGGGCCAACATCTGGGCCCTGAAGAAACTCGGCTGCCGCCGAATCCTCGCGCCCTGCGCAGTGGGCTCGCTCCAGGAAGACGTGGAACCCGGGACCCTGGTGTTCCCCGACCAGTTCATTGACCGCACCTACAAGCGCGAAACCACGTTCTACGACAAAAAACGGGTCTGCCACATTTCGGTGGCGGAACCCTTTTGCGGCGAACTCCGCGAGCGCCTCGTCAAGTCAGCCATCCAACAGGACATCCCCTACCGCCGCGACGGCACGTATGTCTGCATCGAGGGGCCAAGGTTTTCCACCAAAGCCGAGTCAAGGCTTTACCGGGGCTGGGGCGCCCACCTCATCGGCATGACGCTCTGCCCCGAAGCCGTGCTGGCCCGGGAAGCCGAGCTATGCTATGCCCCCATCGCCATGATAACGGATTACGACACCTTCAAGGAACAACCCGTGACCACCGAGGAAATCCTTTCCACGATGAAGGCCAATGTGGAAAAGGTCAAGAAACTCCTGCTCGACGCCATCACGAAAATCCCCGCCGAGCGGGAGAAGTGCGGGTGCGGGAACGCGTTGAAGGGCGCACTCATCTAGGCCCATGGTCGGCTCCCATAGCCAAAGGTTTAAATAAACGTTAATAGTAACTCTAATATTAACGCCCGCGTGGGTGGAAAACAATGAAGCAGTACGTCACGAATGTGGAGCCAGCCCTCATCAAGGAAGTCGACAAAATCGTCAAGAAGAAACAGCATTACAGTTCCCGCAACGAGTTCATCCGGGACGCCATCCGAAGCAAGGTGAAAGAACCACGGGCCATGAAACTCCGGGAAGCGCTGAGAAAAATCAGAGAAACTGCATTGAAGCGGGGTTGGAATGGAGAGATGCCAACCAAAGCGGAACGCGAAAAAATCCTGCAAGAATTTCTGAAAGAAAAAGGTCTTTCACTCGATTAAGTCCCTGGGTGCTACGACGCGAATCAAACCCGCAGCAAGCACAAAATCTTTTTTGTTGAAAGTCATCAAGGCATCGCAATGGGCTTCGATGGCAATCGCTGCATGGAGGGCATCCATGGAAGGAACGCCTTTTCCGCGAAATTCCTCGGCCAAAGAAGTGCACCGCCCAGTAGACTCGGTAACTTCGACAGATATTTCTCGCTCTCGGAAGAAATCGAGCACTTCTTGTGCGGAGTGGTATGCAATCCGCTTGATTTCCCGAAACACGTAATCAGACAACACTACGGTAAACCGTTCCGGGCACGCGTCAAAGAAATCCTCGACGTCTTGGTACATCAACTTGAATGGCTTGCCCATGTCGGCCTTAACGAAGGCGATGAAAATGTTGGCATCCAGGTAGACACGCTGTTTAGGGGCTGGCGACATGCACGACCCTCCGAAGGGTTTCGGCAACGGGTGCGGTGCCAGCCATAATAGCCACACGCCAACCAGTTTTTAGGCTTTTCGACGATTGCCGATTACTTCAGGGCGCGCGCCTTTTCCAGCATCTCGACGGCGCGCTTGCCGCATTCATCCAGGGTCTTCCCCAAGCAGTAAAAGCCGTGGCCCTTGACGACCACGAAATGGGTTTGCTTGAGCGCGGACAGGACTTCCTCGACTTCCTTGCGCGTGCCGTACTCGACCTCGGACTTGGTTTCCGGAACCCCCAACGCCCTTGCATGGGCCAGGATGTCCGGGGAATGACCGTGGAACACCGCGTTCGCGTCCCGCCTCGACCGGTAAATCGCCATGTGCACCATGGACTCGGAGCTCGGCTCGTACTTGCCGGTGACCGCGACCCGGACATCCACCATGTTCACGTCCTCGACGTTGACGAACTCGTCTTCCACGATTTTCCCGAGGTCGGCGCCGGTGCGAGTGATGAGGCAGCCGTTCTTGTAGCGCGCCGACAGGTTGCCGGAGGTGCCGGCGCCTTCTCCCTGAGGGGGACAAAACCCCTTCGCAGCCAGCTCATGCGCCCACTTGACCAGGTCCTTGGCCTTGTCGACCTTGAAGGAAGCCCGGTTCATGAACACGGTCTCGAACTTGGTTCCACGATAGGATTCAGGCATGTCAACCAATTCAACCCAGCAACTTCTTTAAAGCACTTGCCTTCGCCTTCACGATTCCCTTCTCCGTGACGATGCCCGAAACGAAGCGGGCGGGCGTGACGTCAAAGGCCGGGTTCAAGGCCTGGCTGCCCACTGGAGCCAACCGTTTCCCGCCCAAGCACAGGACTTCGTCGAGGCTCCGCTCTTCGATGGGAATGTCCTTGCCGGTTGCGGTCTCCAAGGAAATGGTTGAAGTGGGAGCCGCCACGTAAAACGGCACGCCGTTCTCGCGCGCGAGCACGGCCTTCTCGTAGGTGCCAATCTTGTTGGCCACGTCGCCGTTGGCCGCGATGCGGTCCGCGCCCACGACCACCAAATCGACCAAGCCCCTTTGCATGAAATGGCCTGCGGCGTTGTCCACGATGACCGCATGCCGCACTTTTTCGTTGCCCAACTCCCAGGCCGTGAGTTGCGCGCCCTGGAGGCGGGGCCGGGTCTCGTCCACGTACACGAAAGGCTTTCGCCCCCTGTGCTGGGCGAGGTAAATGGGCGCGGTCGCCGAGCCCCAGTCAACAATCGCGAGCCAACCGGCATTGCAGTGGGTGAGCACGCGCGCGTTTTTTTTCACGAGTGGCAGGCCGTGGCGCGCAATCGCCTGGCAGGCTACTACATAATCGGCTGCTATGGCGTTCGCCTCCCCCGCGGCCTTGCGCCGGACTTGGCCCAGCGTGTCCGCGTCCTTGACGGCTTCGATGACGCGGTCCAGCGCGTGCTTCAAGTCGATGGCGGTAGGTCTTGTGGCCAGCAGGGCTTCGTAGGCGCGATAAACGTAATCGGCGTAGCCCTGGGCCGGGGCCTCGAGGCAGGCCTGCGCCAACCCATAGGCTGCGGTCGCGCCAATCGTGCCAGCGCCGCGCACGAGCATCTCGCGGATGGCAATGGCGGTGTCGCGGTGGGTGCGGAGGCTGGCCACCTTGAACCGGTGGGGCAGCAGGCGCTGGTCGATGGCCTTGACGGTGCGGTCTTCAAGCCAGACCGCGCGGTAGGGTTTGTTTTTGACTCGCATGGAATCACATGGGGTGGCCAACCCGGTACCGGCGCTTGCCGCTTCGCTCTGCTGCGCCGGTGGGGTCGGGTCTGCCCGTTGCCCCAGGCCACCAGCCCTTGGGCTCCAATTGCTGGACTACCGCATCAATGACGTCTCGGTCCTCGATGCCAAGGACATTCATAAGCCTTGCTTCCACGGCACGTGCGGCGGTGCGAAGGGATTTTTTCATAGGAATAGGAAGTTCACGAACGTCAAGCCACTGGCCCAATGCATCACGGACGCGCATGAGTTCCACAATCGGTGGCATCGCTTCCTTGAGTTCCGGCAGCTCGCGTGCAACAAAGCGATAACGCGGCACCCGGTTCAATCGCACGCCAAGCGCGACTTCCATTCTGCGAACCGCTTCCCGGGCCTGTTGCAGGCGCGCAGCCCGCGCGGCCCGTAACCGGGCAACCGCCACCGGGTTCGATTTCTTTATTTTCTTGGCAAAAATCACATAGTTCTTCGGGGCCTTCACGGGCCTTGGATGATAGTCCATGGGGTTCGGCGGTCTGGGCTTTCGCGGCATTTAATCCACTATAAGAGAAGCCGTCGAACTATTTAACGGTTTCGGGTTCCGCCTTCCTTGCCGTTCACTTCCATTCCTTGGCCCCCAACCTGAATTCCAGTCTTTTCCCCGGCATGCAAACCACTAGCCTTGCACGTCCAGTACCCTGTACCAGCGTTCGCCGAAGGCATCCTCCAACATGGATGCATACCCCTCCCCACAGAGGTTTTTGAGACGACGCTCCACATCCCCGTAGAGGCGCATGGCTGCCTTGGTCAATACCGTGTCCCTTTCTCCCGTATGCTGGCCAAGCCAGATAACGAGCCGCCTGGCGGCATCGCGGGCGACAAACAATTGGCGAAACGGCTCGGGTTGCGTACTGATGATATTCACGCGCTTGCTGCGCGGAAGGCCTTTGTCCCACTTCACGGCTGGCACGGCATCGAGGGAAGACAACACGACCGTCCCTTGAACAAACCCCGATTGTAGCGGTGTTTCCTGGATTGGCCCATGCTGCCTCGGCGCGTCATGGAAACAATTACGCTACAGGGACTTAATTAACGTTTGCAGGCCTAGGCATCAGGCAGGCAGCGACCCGAAACCGTTAAATAGGCTGGAAGCCTTGACTATTACATGGCTTTCAGCACGCGGGGCATTCGGATGCGCAATCCGCGGACGCACCGGATGCACTGGGTCGAGTTTGCTGGCACCGTGCCCATGAAGCAGGCACCGAGGCGCTGGATTCAGGTGCCAGAACCGAGTGCGTGGAAGCAGGAAGGCGGGAAAGAGAATGCAAGCGCGGCGTTCAAAGCATCCCACAGGGACTTGACAAAATATTATCGGGCAAAGCGGGGCGTGCACGGCCCTGGGGGCATGCCGGCGGACACGCACCGACGCGCCACGCAATTGCTACAGTTCCTGAAAAAGTTCCCCCCCCAGCCCAGCGCCGTCGAAGTCATGGCCAACCTGGCCTTCAAGAAGGGCCTGACCAAGAAAGCCTTGGGCCCTTGGGCCACCATGCTGCGGTGGTTCCATCAAAAAAATCCGGGCGTGGTATCGGGTTACCCGCAGTGGACGGCAGTGGCCGTGAACACGGGCACCCTGGCTAGAGTCGATGAGCTGCTGGACCGGCGGCCTGAATTGTTCGACTCCGGAAAAATCGCGGACGCCTTGTCAATCAAGCCAACCAAGACGAACATTCAAATCATCAACACGGCCGTCGCCATCCTGGATGCCATGAAATTCGTGCAACGGTGGCAGGGGGAAAACAAGGGCCGCATGCAGGTGGTGGCGTCCAGGCACCGCTTCAAGGTGCGGTCCGCCCCCTTTGACCGGTCCGTGTTCAAGGTGCTCGATGCGCTCGTGAAGGGAGCGACGACCACGGCCGAAATAAAGGCCCAGGGAATCAAATACCCCAAGGGACCCCTCAAGCGGCTGGAAGACCACGGCTTTATCGCGGTCAGGAAAGGGAGGGCCCGGAAGTTTTCGCTCGAAGTGACAGCAGTCGGCCACGAAGCCCATTTTGGCCAAGTGAACCGAAAAAGCGGGACGATTTCGCCGGCCTTCCGGCGGTTGCTCGAAGACAAGCGGAGCCCAGGCATCCACAAACGGGCGCGGGACAAGGAAGCCCTCCGAAAGTGGGTGGAGGTGTGGGCGGCAAGGCTTGGCCCGGAAACCCCGCTTCCGCGCGTGATTGCACAAACGCTGGGAATATCACAAAAATACGTGAATTTAGTCATTTATGAGAACCGGTTTCCCTTGGTCGGTGCCGACCGCATGCCGCGCGCCCGCGCGTTTATCGCGGAGTTAAGCCGGGAAGTGCCGGGCATGGCCGAGAAATGCCAGACCATCGAAGGCGTGCTGACGAAAATGGAGGCGTTCGACCACGCCCGGCAGGCAGCGAAAGAATTCGGGAACAGGATAGCCAAGCGCTTTGGCCTCGATTTGAAAGCGCGCCCACGCCTCGAGTGGAAGGATATGGCCGTGGAAGAAATCAGGGCGTCCCGCAAACGCATCGGCGAACTGTGGAACGCGCGGCAGGAACTGGAAGAAGTGGCGAAAAGCGTGCCGAGAAAATCGCCTTCCGGCAGGCACCTCCGAAGAACGGTGCAGGCCGTGGACGCCGAACTCTGCCGGTTGACTGGTGCGGGCGACCCCAGGAGGCTGGAAAACGTACTGGTCGTCGTGGCACCGAAGGGAACCGATTGGCACCTGTGGCTCGGCATAACCGGCTTGCCCCAACCAATTAGACGGCCCTTCAACGAGAACGAAGGCAACCGAAGGGCAGCCGCCGGGAGTAGTCGACCTTCGGCCTGGCAGTGAATCGTCCGAAACCGTTAAATAGGCCGAAATGGAAGGATAATACATGGCTACCTTGCGGAAGTTCATCGGCAAAGTGCCCCTCGTCAAGCGGGTGACCATCCAGACGCGGGCAGGCCCCAGGGAAATCGTGAAGCCCGCGCTCAGGCCCTGGATGCGACAGGAAAGCACGGCCTATGCAGGCAAAAAGGAGAATGAACCCGAAGCCAATGCCCAGTATAAGAAAGACGTAGCCGAGCTGGCGCAAGAATACGCCAAGGAAGTGGACCGTTTTGCGGGACACCCGCGTTCCCGCATTGTGGACAGCGCGCGGCGCATGGCCGAGGTGCTCGAATATTTGGCGGCCTTGCCGGAAAAACCGCACGCCAATGAAGTGCTGGCCGGCCTGGCCTTCGCCAAAGGCCTCGAAAAAGGGCGGCTACAAGAATATGCGAATAGCCTGGTGCGACTCCAGCGGTTGCGGAAAAAACTGTTCTACGGTTCGACCATCAAGATACGGGAACTCGTGAACGCGGACATCCTGCACAAGGTCGACGTCGTGCTGAGGCGCGCCCCCAAAATCATGAATCCCGCGGAAATCGCGGAAAAGGCTGGGATTGCATCCACGAAAATCAACCGGGATGCGGTGGCAACGGCGGTGAATGTCCTCTCCACCATGAAACTGGCACAAAAACAACCCCTGTCAGCGAAAGGGAAATCGTTCCGCGTCGTGAACGCCTGGTATAGGCACCGCGTACGGTCCTCACCCGAGGAAAACACCCAATACCAGCTCATGCAGGCACTGGCCAAGGGACCCCACACGGGGGAACAATTGCAGGAAGCATTGGATTTGCGCAGCAACAGCGGTACCCAGGAGGCTTTGAACACGGCCATCTCCAGGGGGCTTGCCACGGCCTCCCGTGGCCGCAGCGGAACGCTCGCGCTGACGATAACCGAGCTTGGCAAGGAGCTCCTCGAAGAACAAGCGGGCCGGAAGCGCATCGTTCCCCGGTTGCGACGCAAATTGCTGGGGGAAAAAAACCATGGACTGACGCCGACGGAAGAATACTCCTACCAATCGCTGTTACGGTGGGCACGCGTCCAAGCGTTCAGGGCCGAAAATCCGGGATTGACGGACGCTCAAGTCGCCGAGAGAATGGGTGAAATGAAATGGTACCCGACGTTCATTAATCGAAAAAACTGGGTGTTGCCCGTGAACGCCCAAAGCCCGGAAGCCCGAATCCGGCGGGCGCAGAAACTCTGGCACGTCATGCGGGAACGCGATCCCAAGCTGGCCCCCTTCCTGGCCCGGAAAATCGAGGCGGATGCAGCGGCCCATGGCATCCCGGTGGAAAAGGAGGTGCCGGCCAACGTGCTACAGCAACACGTCCGCAACATGGGGTTCCGGTTGCTCAGGCCAAACGAGGAGGGACTACTACTGACGAGGCCGCAGGAAGATGCCCTAGTAGCCCGTTTTACCATGGCACCGGAAATGCAAACGCTTTCCCCGGCGGGTCACGCGGCCATGCTTGAATTCCTGGAACGCGTTACTACGCTTTCCCCGGGTGCCCTGCACAGGCTACGCCAGGCATGGAGAGTTTGAATTACCCCCCCACTACCCCAACCCGCCTGCGAACAATCCGAGGCTGGCCAGGGTGACGAGGACGCCGGCTAGGAGGACGCCGAGGGCGCTGGCGAGGGCAAAGCGTTGCCAGCTCAGGTTGACGAGGTAGGCGGCCAGGGCCCCGGTCCAGACTCCGGTGCCGGGAAAGGGCACGGCGATGAACAAGGCGAGGCCCAGCCACCCGAATTTTTCGATGAAAGCATGGCTCTTGCGTTCGGCGCGGGCGGCGGCCTCGGCGTAGAGGAAGGCCAGGGGTTTGAAGCACAGGAAGCGGCCCAGGAAGAGGTGCAGGGCTTCATAGACGAGGATGCCGACCGCGAAATTGGCGGCCACGGCGACCACGAAGACGAGTTGCCAGGGCAGGCCATAACCTGGCAGGACCAAGCCATAGCCGAGGCCCACGTCCCGGGACATGATGCCCAGGGGAATGGCTGCGCGTAACTCGAACACGGGGAGCATGGAGATAAAGGCGATTAAGGCGAGTTTAACGAGCATGCAGGAGAGTGAACTGCATTAAGAATAAATAGTTGTAGTAATCAATTATAAGCGATGAAACGGGCTACCCGCACTGCGTTGGTCGTTGCCTGGCTGGCCCTGTTGGTGGCCGGGGCCTGGGCCGCGGCGCCCACGATTTCCGGCCTCTCCCCCGATGGAAGCACGACCGTCACCAGCAACCAGCCCACCATCCAGTTCGAGGTCAGCGAGAACGGGGCAGGGGTAACGGACTATAACGTGTCCATTGACGGAACCAAGGTGAAGGGCAAAGGGGATACGGGAATAACCGTGCAGCCGGTGGATACGGACACCAACCGCATTTCGTTCAGCGTTTCAAGCGCCTTGTCCGACGCCACGCACACCCTCAAAATCGGGGCCACCAGCGCGGATTCACCGGCCCAATACGTTGAGACCGGGACCGTGAACTTCACGGTTTCCGCGACCACGGCTTCCAACGCCCCCACCAACCCCCGCATCAGCGTGCCGCCGTTCACGCGGACCGTGAAGCCCAAGCTCCAGTTGAAGGCGGACGGCAGCCCGGCCAAGATGCGGTTCAGCTGCTCGCAGACTGGTCCATGGGACGCCAACCACTCGTATGCGACGAGCTACAGCGACTTCAACATCTTGGACCAGAACGTGGGTTGCTCGGCCAGTGAGGGCCTGCATGCCATCTGGGTGCAGTACGCGTTCGCCGCCAGCAACTGGAGTGACGCCAACACGGCTTCCACTTTCTACGATGTTTCGAAGCCCTCGAAGCCCGGGAACCTCTCCGTGGCCATCCGCGACACCGATAATGCGGTCAACGTGAAGTGGGACGAGAGTTCGGACAGCTCGGGCAGCAAGCCCCGGTACAACGTGTACCGGTCCATGGACTTGAACTTCGTGGGCAAGGAACTCGTGTCCACGGGGCTGGCGGCCAACCAGTTCTTTGACAAGAAGGGGTTGAAGGACGGCACCACTTATTATTACCGGGCCACGGCCGTGGACAGCGCGGGCAACGAGTCGGAGCCCAGCGACGCCAAGCAAATCGTGGCCAAGGTCATCATCACCGGGGACACGGAGAAGCCCGGGGACGGCGGCAAAGCCATTTCCGAGGGAGACCTCAAGATTGTCCTGGTGCGGGCCGACGGCAAGGAAACCCTGTCCGTGCGCAAGGAAAAGGTGACGCTCAAGGGCTCGTTCGGCAAGAAGCTCATCAACGTGAATTTGCTGTTTAAACTGCCGGGCGGGAAGACCCTGGAATTGATTGACGCCTCCAAGCCCGCGGAATCCGATAACCTGGACGGGTTTTCAAAGGAAGTGGATGCCTCGGAGGCGAAGAGCGGCAAGGGCCAGATACTATTCAAGGCCAAGGACCCGGATACCGACAAGCTGTTGTCCCGGGCCATTGAGTTCGACGTCGACACCGATGAACCGGTGGCGGACTGGATTAACCCGGAAAAGGAGAAGGCCTCGTTTGCCGGCAAGGTCTTGTTGAAGGTCAAGGCCAACGACAAGGGCTCGGGCCTCGAGAAGGCCGTGTTCTCGTACAAGGAGGCCAGGACGGGAAAGGCAGGGGAGCTGGGAACGGTTACCAGGGACGACAACGGGTTTTACTCCCAGGAATGGAAGTTTGACGGCTACTATAACGGGGCCTACTCGGTTTCCGTGACCGTGTACGACAAGGCCGGCAATTCCGTGACCGAGTCGCTCAAGGAAGTCAACCTTTCGGGGGCCAAGAACCCGGACAAGGAAGTCACGGAAGCCAAGGTTGTCGAGGCCGAGGCCCGGCAAGCCGACATCGACAAGTTCGCGGACCGGCTCAAGCAGAAGAACGTGGTGTCCTCGAAGCTGACCAATGCCCGGGATTCCTTCACGGCGAAGATTGCGGAAGCCAAGAGCCTGCAAGCGGCCAAGAACTATGCCGAGGCCCAGAAGCGGGTCGCGGAGGCCCTGGCGATTGTCACGGGATTGCCAAACCTCATTGAGGTACGGGAGGCCCGGAAAGTCGATTACGTCCTCGACGCGAATGCGTTGGAGAAGGGCGTCAAGGAAGCCGGTTTGGACGAGAAACTGGTGCCCAAGGCGGTTGACTTAATCAAGAAGTCGAAAGCCCATCGCTCGCTGGAAGTGCTGGAAATCAAGGAGGGAAGCGATTCGACTTTCCAGGTGAACGTCGTCGTGTCGGTGTCGAACCCGGGCACGGAAGCGGTTTCGCTCAAAGTCATTGAAGTGATTCCCAAGGAGTTCGCGGCCAAGGCCAGTGACTTGCGCAGCCAAGCTGATTTCAAGGTGTTGAACGCCGACCCGTCCATCGAGTTCAGGGCCGAACTCGGGAAAGGCGCTTCCCAGGAGTTCGTGTACTCGCTGAGCAAGGCGTTGTCCAAGGAAGAGGCCCGCGTGTTCCTGGACGCGGAGCCCTTGAAGGCGTTCCCCGCGCCGCCCCTGGTCTTGGAGGCTAGCCAGGCAGTCGGCGAAGTCAAGCCCAAGGCAAGGATTGACTTGACGCCGGTCCTCGCCTTCCTCGCCGTGTTGGTGGTGGCAGGGCTTGCCTTCTTTTCCTGGAAGAAGTTCGGGGGCGAAGGCCTGGGCGGGGTGGGCGCAATGATGGCCGGCTTGTTGGAACAGGTTCAGGCCGGGTTGAAGGGAGCCATGCCAGGCAAGAAGAAAGCCGAAGGCCTTTCACGGCCGTCAGGCAAGCGCGTGGACTTCCTCGACGAAGGCGAGGGCGAAGGAGTCATCAGCTTCAAGAAGGCCCGGGAAGCCCGGGGCTTTGGCGGCAAACGCTATGAGCCCTTGTTCTTGGGCGGTGACGAGGACTCGGCGGCCAAGAAACCGGAGAGAAAACTGCATCCCCTGGAGCGGCTCATCGAAGAGCACCCGCGGCCGGCTCCCCCCAAGCACGTGTTCAGGGAACCCCTGCCGGTGCGCGAGCGAAGCGAGCGCAGGGAGCGAAGCGAGCCCCCGAAGGACTTCTTCGAGGGATTGAAGAAGCGATTCGAGCCCAAGCCCACAGAAGAAGCCGAGGAAAAGCCCGTGCCCCGCAAGAAGGCCGGCAGCAAGTGGGGATACGGCAGCGAGTGAAACCCGGAGAAAGGCTTTTATTCCGGCGAGCGGGTAGGTTAGTATGGGATTGAAAAGCCCCTACTTGAACAGGCTCCACCGCGTGCTGAGTGCAGCCCACGCCGATTATTTGGTGGCGCCCTGGGACGCGAGCCGGGAACAGCGCCGGAATTTGCGGCGCCGGACGAGAATCGCCGCAAACGTGATGCTGGCCATGGGAGAACTGTCGCCCGCCCAGCAACGAGCCGTGAACGCCGCCAGGGAACACTGGACTGCAAGCGGCTTTGACAGGGAACACAGGCTAAGCCTGGCTGACGCGGCGCTCCTGCGGGACGTGGCCGCACTCCCTTCCGTGACCCTGATCGCGTTGAAAAGGGGCCAGCCCTACGACCAGGTGGAGCGCAGGATTAGGCAGCTGATGGAACGATACCAACTCACCTTGCTTTATTTTCATAGGGCGCTTATGGAACAGGGCAAAGGCTAGTAGTTTCCGCCCGTGTAGCTGATGTCGAAGCCCTTGTTGCCCAACCGATAGGCGACCATGCGTTTTTCGTGGGCGCAGCTCCGGAGTTTGAGGAGTTCCAAGGCGTTTTCGCGGCGCTTGTCGGTCTTCATGTTGTACAAGACCACGACGCCGTCGGCGAGGAACTCTTCCACGCCCGTGCGGGAATAGAGTTGGGGGTCCTGCTCGGTTTCGCCGATGACGAGGTTCACCGAGTTATTGTATTCAAGCGTTTCGAAGAGTTCGCGGAGGTACTTCCGGTAGTTTTCCTCGGCCTCGAAGCCGATGGACAAAGCGGAAAGCGAGTCGATGGCGATGCGGTCGGGCACGAAGGGCAGCTCCATCTTCCGGAACTTGATGCGCAGCGAACCCGTTTTTTCGGCGAGCCTTCCCTCCACGCTGCGCGCAATCTTGGTGGGGTCGAATTTCACGATGGCCACCATGCCCTGCCGCTCGAGGGCGTCAAAGTCCCAGCCATAGTTCTTGACCATGTGCTTCTTGACTTTGTGGGGCTCTTCCTCAAAGGAAATGAAAATCCCTTTCTCCCCAGCGAGGGCGCCGTGGTAAATGGATTGCAGGCAAAAAGTGGTCTTTCCCGTGCCGCAGCCGCCCGTAACCAGGGTCGTGGAACCGCGTTCGAGGCCGCCGTCCTTGATGAGCTTGTCGAAGCTGCTGACGCGGGTGGGCAGGGTTTCAATGGGTGCCCTGCTGACTTCCTTGGGTTTCAGGCGGAGGATGTCTTCCTCGGCCGCTTCTCCCGGGGCTTCCTCGTCATCCCCGAAGGAAATCACGCGGCTCTTGCGCCACTTGCTGAGCTTTTCCTCGAGTTTGCTCTCTTCGTCCATTCCAGTGCCTCACCCGTACTCCATTCCCTTGCTATATAAATAAAAGCCTTGCCGTATGGAAAGCCCCTGCCTGGCCCAAACGGCTTCCAACGGCCTTATAGGGCTCCTTCTTCGCCTCCCTGGCTCTTCAAGATCTTGTCGATTTCGATGAGGCGGGCCTCGGCTTCGCCCAAGCGCTTCTTGAAGGTGTTCTTGTCGATGACCATGCGGTCAAAGTAGTCCGCCTGGATCTTGCGGATGCCTTCCCGCAACCGCCCGCGCTCGGCCAACAAGGACTTGCGGTCAAGCTGGCCACGCACCTTGGAATAACCCGTGTAAGCCGCGGCCCCCAGGAGGACCAACGCGAAGACGATGATCAAGCCATTGTTTTTGAGGAACAAGGCCGTTCGGTCCACGGTAATCACGAGGTCAATCACCTTTTTCCCCTCGTTTCCGGCGGAGTCCGCGACCGTCAAGGCAAAGGACAGGGAACCGATGTGTTTTTCCTCGGCCTCGAATTTGCCGGCAAAAGTGCTTTCCACGCCGGACACGGGCTGCAACTCCAGCTTGGAGCCATTGAATTCAAGCCACGCCTTCCCCCCCGTCAAGGGCTTGCCGCTGGGGTACGAGGCCTTCACTTTGAAGGGGATCTCGGTCTCCAAGTCAAAGTTGGAGATGCTGGGCTCCAGGACTTCCAGCTTGAGGTCGGCACGGTCAATGCCCACCACCAAGGTGTTGGCGCCCCCCAAAGACTTTTCCCCGGTTTTTTCGGCCAGCACGTGCAGGAACCAGTTCCCGCCCTGGGCATCAAAGGGCACCAGATAGTCAGCGGAATACACGCCCAAACCGGTTTCCTCCAGGGGGCGGGGCTCGCCGGACACGTCGAAGAACACCACGTTGGCGCCGCTGACGGGTTCCCCTGACTCGGAGAGCTTCACGCTAATCGACAACGACTCGGTCTTATAGTGCTTGACCGGTGCCGGGCTCACGAAGGTAACCAGGTAATAATCGCTGTCCGCCGTGGGCTTGACCTCGGTTTCGGCTTCAGCCGAGGCCTGGCCCTCCACGGCCTTCACCGTCCACTGACCGGAGGGCACCAGGAAAGAAATGCCTTGGAACAAGGAGTACTTGCCTTCCGCGTTGCACGGCACCGCCTGCGCAAACGGCTTGGCCTTGCCCTTTTCCGTCCACGCCGAAACTTCAACGGTTTCATTGGCCGTGCACTGGCCGGAAACCGCCATTTCCTGGCCCTTGAAATAGGTCTGCTTGTCCAATTCCACGGTCAACGCCTGGACCCCCACGAAGGCCAGGCAAAAAACCAGCAAAAACAGGGCCCGCCCGGAATTCATTTGGCTGCCTCCAGTTGCTGTTCCAGCTTGTCCAATTCCTCGCCATACTTTTCCGTGAGCCGCGTGAACTCGGACTTGGGCAGCGTGCCCTCGTCATAGTACTTGTTGTTTATCTCCTCGATCATGGCCTTGAGCTGCTGCCTGCGCATCCCCATCTTTTCCTTTGACTTCTTGGAAGAAAACTGGAAGAAGCCATAGCCTCCTCCCCCGACCACCAAGACCAACACCACCAACACCATCAACCAGTTCTTCTGCAAGACGAAGGCAAGCGATTCCCCGGTGACCTCGATGCTTACCTCCTTTTCCACGGCATTGCCATGCTGGTCCCTGACCACGAACTTGACCGGCCGGTTGCCCTGGTCCTTTTCCTGCAAGTAATACGTGCCGCCAAAAATCCCGGTCTCCAACGCCGTGAGCGGGGCCTCCGCGCCGCTGACCACGAGCTTGACCTCGGCTTCCTCGACCTTGGAGCCATCCGGGTAGGTCAACCGGAGCTTGGCCACCAGGGCATCCCCGATGCGGAAATGCACGTTCACGGGTTCCAGGACTTCCACGACTATCTTACCCGATTCGATGACCACCAGCAACCGGGTCATGCCCTCGGCCGGCAGCCCCTCCAGGGCCCCCGCAGCCGAGAACTCGAGTTGCTGGCTGCCCGCCGGGAACTCATAACCTATCTCCAGGTCAACCGCGTACACCCCGCTGCCTTGGTCCTCCAAGTCAAGGACCCTTCCGTCGGGCACCTTGACCTTGACGCTCGCGCCCGAAACCTTGTTGCCTTCCTCGTCCACCACCGTCACGCTGACCGGCTTCTTTTCCCCGCGCTTGAGCACCGTGTTGTTGGGAATGGAGGGGGAAAGCTTCAACTCGGTCTTGGTGCGCGGCGCCTCCACGAGCACGTCCTTGGAGTAACTCAGTTCGTTGCCAGCGGAGTCCTTTCCCTGCAACTGCACCCTCCACTTGCCCACGGGGTCAATGGTGGAAAGATGGTAGGAAGCGCTGAACGCGCCGCTGGAGTCCGCGGAAACGGTTTCACTGTACTTGGTTTCGCTGCCATAGAAGACCTTGGCCTCGACCTGGATGGGCGCGGGCTCGGACTTCTTCAAGGCCAGGCCACTCAAGTCAATGGTGTCACCCAGCTGGTAACGGTCCTTGACCTTCACGTCCGCGGAAATCTTGGGCTCGACCACGAACTCGAAGTCCCGGGTTATCTCGAGTTTCCGGAAGCGGGCCACGAACTGGGCCGGGTACTTGCCGGGCGGCATGGAGGCCTCGACCGGGAACCGGTTGGCGTACACGTTGTCGAAATTCGAGCCGTCCTCGTGGGCTCCGTCATTGTACAAGTAGAACTGCGGCCCCGGCAAGCCGGTAACCTCCAACTCCGCGCCGACCACGGGAAAGCCGCTGGAGCTCACGGTTATCTTCAGCAGCCCCTTTTCCCCCAGGTAATAGGTTTCGCCTTCGGCGGGGTTCAAGACCTCGAACTCGAGGGTCGTCGGAGGACAGTCGGCCGGGCAGGTGCCATAGCTCTCCGCATAGCCCTCGCTGACCTCGCACAAGTCGTTGCGGCAGCAGTTGGGAACAACGACTTTCTCGCACTTGTTTTCCTTGACCTCGTAGACCATGCAGTACTCGCCGGCCACGGGGCCCTCGCAAAAGGTTTCCTGGGCGGACGCGAACGCCGCAAACGAGGACAAGGCCAGGACTGCAAGAAAGCCGAAATGGATTGCTTTTTTCATGGGGGTTCAACTCTCATGGAAACCAATTCACTTCCAGGGAAGCGGGGAAACCGCGTCCCCTGCCTTCACCATGGGAAAAAACCGGTTCAACGCCTTCGGCACGCTTACCTTTCCAATGCGGACGAGGAAGGTCAGGATGCCCAGCAACACCAGGAACAAGGACAAGCCCAGCACGGTCTCCGCGTTCACGGGCATGCGCAGCAACTGGTTGCCCAACAGCAACGCCAGGGGCAGGAAGGTAAGGCTGAACACCACCGAGAACACCCACCGCTCGAGCCTCGAAATCTCGCCGCGCCGGGGAAAAAACCCCAGCACCAGGAAGTACCCCGGAACCACCAACAGGAAGCCAAAAACCAATGCGCCGCCCAACAACTTCAGCATGCCAAACCACTAACATATACCTGATTTATATTTAAAATGGTTATGGCTCAATTGGCTTTAATGACCGAGGAATACGCGGCTGCCGTGGTCGGAGCGGGTCCCGTGGGCTTGAATGCCGCCATCCAGGTGCAGAAGAACGGCTTCGACGTCGTGGTCTTGGAGGACTCCGAGGAAATCGGCCTGCCCTGCCAGTGCTCGGGCCTGATTTCGCGGAGCGGCTACGAGGGCCTGGGCCTGAAGTACGACAAGACCATCGTCAACCGCGTGCGGGGCGCCAGGATTTTCGCCCCCGACCGCACCGAGTTCAAGGTCGAACGGTTTGACACGGTTGCCTACGTCATCGACCGGCCGAAGCTCGACAAGGTCTTCGCCCGGGACGCCAAGGAACTGGGGGTCGACATCTGGCTGAACTCCAGCGTCGTGGACGTGAAGGACGGAACGGTTTTCTACAAGAACAAGGCCGGCAAAGGCGAGATGGTGAAGGCCAAGGCCGTGGTGGGCGCGGACGGAATCGTTTCAACGGTGCGGAAGTCCATGGGCATCGAAGCCCAAAAGGAGTGGTACGTGCCCGGCTACCAGATTACCGGCCGCGGAAAGTTCGACCCCGACTTCGTGGAAGTGCACTTCGGGCCCTGGGCCGACAAGTTCTTCGCCTGGGTCATCCCGGAAAGCAAGACCACGGCCCGGATTGGCTTGGGCGTCACCGGGAAGAACGCGCGCACCTGCCTCGAGCAGTTCATGGACGACCGCGGCATCAAGGCGCAGAAGCTGGACTTCCAGGCCGGTGTCATCCCGGCCGGGCCGCCGGTAACCAATCTGGTGAAGGACAACGTCTTGCTGGCCGGGGACGCGGCGTTCCAGGCCAAGGCCACGACGGGCGGGGGAATCATGCTGGGCATCGAGGCCAGCAACCACGCCGCCAAAGCCATCGTGGACCACTTCAAGTACAAGACGCCCCTGACCTCCTACCAGAAGCACGTGGAACCCGTGACGCGGGAGCTGGAAATCCATTGGCGCGTGCGCAGGTACCTGAACCAGTTGAACGACGAGGACCTGAACAAGCTCTTCCAGCGCATGAAGGCCGCGGGCATGGAAAAGTTTTTGTCGGACAACGCGGACATGGACAAGCCCAGCAGTTTCTTGAAGAAAGTCGCGGGCAGCCCCAAGATGTGGATGATGCTGCCGGAGATGATTAAGTTCCTCAGAGGATAATGCATATGCACAACCAAGGCACATTCGAAGTGGCAGGCCTCGTCCCATTGAGCCTCTTTGGGGCGAAATGGGACCAGTCCACAGATGTCAACTGGCTGGGCAGTTGGTGGGCGATGCTGCCGGAGATGATTAAGTTCTTGCGGGGTTGAAGGGTGGGATGCAGGTGGACGCGGAACAACGCAAGTGGCTGGAAAAAATCGGGATTCCCCTGGCCATCGCCCTGGTACTGGTGGCGATAGCCTTTTTTGTCCTCAGTGACCGGCTGGAGGGGCTCCGCCAGGACCTCCGCACGGAGGCCGGGAAAAACGCTGAAGCGCTGGCCGCGCTCGAGAAAGCCCAGAAAGGCGAGCTGGCCACGCTGCGGCAAGGCGTGGAAGCCAAGGCCGAGGAACTGGAGGCAGCGGACACCGCGTTGGCCGCCCAACTCGAGTTGACCACGCAGCAGACCAACCAGACCTTTGAATCCGTGGCCAGCACGATGGAGGCATTGGAAGCCAAGCGGAGCAGCGAGTTGACCGCGCTCAAGGACCAGGTGTCCGGTTTGAGCCTCGAGGCGGGGGACTTTTCGGGCATCGTGGACGAGCTGATTCCGAAGGTCGTGAGCATCAAGAGCCAGGGCAGCCTGGCCAGCGGCGCGATTTTCCGGCAGGACGGCTTCATCGTCACGAACTACCACGTCATCGAGGGCAAGACCGACATCAGCATAACGCTTTCAAACAAGAAACAGTACAAGGCGGAAATCATCGGCTTCAACCAGGACAACGACTTGGCCGTGCTGAAAGTGGAGCGCACGGGCCTGCGGTTCTTCGAGTTCGGGAACAGCGACAACGTCAAGGTCGGCGAGAAAGTGCTGGCGCTTGGAAACCCCTTGGGCCTGGACTTCACGGTCACGCAGGGCATCGTCTCGGCCAAGAACCGCAAGATTTCAGGGCTGCCCGGGGAGTTCATCCAAACGGACGTGCCCATCAACCCCGGGAACTCGGGCGGGCCCCTCGTGAACAAGGCAGGGGAGCTCATCGGCATCAACACCCTGAAAGTCAAGGACCAGGAGAGCCTGGGCTTCGCCATCCCCAGCAACTTCGCGCGCTCCAACGCCGAGGAAATCATCCGCAAGTGGGAAGCGAAAGAAGCGCAGGGGTAACAGCAAGCGGGCTATGCGGTGGGGCCGGGATTCCCTGGCCCGGCCAGGACGGGCGAACCCGGGACGGACGGACTAGCCCTTAGCTGCCTATCAGGCAGCCGTTCTTTTCCCGCCTCCATCAAGACGGGATTGATTTTAATCCAAAGCCAGCCGATAGACTAACCATTGAAGCGTTTAAAAACAAAAGGAGACCTGATTTCCGGTGCGGATTGCTGAATCAGGGCTTTTTGTAAGCCGACCAGTTGAAGGGAATGACTGCGCCCTGGGCCACGAGTTTGGCGTCCGGGAACAACCGCCGCAGGTCTTCGGCCGTCAGCAGGTCGGTGTCGAGGAACACTTCGCTTCGATGCGCGTCCAAGCCAAAGGCTTTCGCGCACCAGCGTTGCATGCCCTTGGGGAGGAAGTGAAAGAACGGCAAATGGTAGTGCACGTCCAGGGGAAACCACTTGTTGGGGGTCGACACCCAGTAGCTTTTCCCGACCCTTCGGACTTCGTCGGCGAAGGCCTGCCAGTTTTCTTTGCCCACGTGTTCCAGCGTGGCATTCGAGTACACGATGTCGAGGGCCTGGTCCTTGAAGGGCAGCCTGCAACCGTTTCCCACGATGACGTGCGGCACTTCCCTCCCGTTCCAGGTCCTGCGGCCCTGCCACTCCAAGAGGTTCAAGACCAGGAGGCGGTCCTTGAAGGGAAACCATTCAAAGAAGTCCTGGCCCGCGCCCACGTCCAGCACGCGCTTGCCGGGGGTCGGCTGGAGTTCGCGGGAAAACAAGGCAAACCGCTCGGTCCGCGCCCGGTCCGAGTAACCGGACTGGATGCCTTTGACGAAGCGGCTGAAGAACGCCAGCATGAAAACCATCCGCTGCCCTTGCCGGCACGCGAACCATTTATGCCCCGTTGAGCCCCCCACAGGGGCGAAACAGGGCACGCCCGCGCGCATCCGGCGCATGTCGTGCCATGCAACGCATGGCACGGTTTTTCCCCAGGCTTTTTGCCGAAGGCAAAAAGGCTGGCGGATAGCCCCAAGGAGATTCGAACTCCTGTCTGCAGGGTCAGAGCCTGCCATCCTTGGCCACTAGACGATGGGGCTAAATGAAGCGACAAAAAAACGGGTCTGACACCTAGTCTGGCTGGCGAATGCTTTTAAGGCTTATTGGGGGGCAAAGCTCAGCACATTGCCTTGGCTTCCGCCGGGACGAATTGCTGCATGACCCCGTCGAGGAAGCCCCACATGGCGTCAACGGCTTGGTTGACGGCTTGGATGGCCTTTGCTTCGTCTTCCTTGGATTGCACGGCTTCCGCCAGCAGGTGGCGCCAGGCGTTCGAGTGCTGGACGTCCGCAATGGCGTGGGTGGAGAAAAAGCCCAGGCTCTTCGCGTCGGACAAGCCGTAGAACTTGCGGAGGCCGTCCATCTTGGACTCGGACACCGCGGGCAGCATGGCCTCATAGGCCAGCAGGGCAGCCAAGCCCTCCAGGTAAGAGCCTTTCGTCAACCGCGTGAACGCGTTGACTTCGGCGGCGGTTTCCCGGATGGGAACGGCCGTGGTTGCCTGTGCCTCGTTCAAGCCCAGGCCTTCCGCGAAGTCCAGCCACAACCGGGTGTGCGGCTTGGGGTTGGCCGGGTTTTGGCCCAACTCGTCGCGGAGGTTTTCCCGGATGGCTTGCCGTGCCTCTTCCGAGGGCGCGAGGGCCAACAGGTTTTGGAGGTAAGCGGGGAACGCGCGTTCCAGGT
>Ga0209542_10005863_pt1 | contig 24241 bp, 41 predicted proteins | sample RifCSPhighO2_01_FD_184028 | JGI IMG/M metagenome (GOLD analysis project Ga0209542, IMG submission 184028) | Soil microbial communities from Rifle, Colorado - Rifle CSP2_plank highO2_0.1 (SPAdes) (version 2) | ecosystem: Environmental > Terrestrial > Deep subsurface > Rock core/Sediment ...
AAGCCAAAATCTCCGAAGATTTAGCCAAATTCTCGCTAATTAAATATTTAATCCGTTCGGTTATAACGGTAGTTTTCCCGGTTCCGGCACCAGCAATAATCAATAGCGGCCCCTTTTTATGTTTAACCGCTTGCAGTTGTTCATCATTTAGCTTCTTATCGACGTGTGTTTTTCTAACCATTCTGAAAGGATTATACTATCCTGAAGATAAAATTATTCCTCAAGTTTATTTGCTTCGTCCTTAACATTCCTACCCAAACTTCGTGTTGAAGTTATTTTCTGGCCAAGTTGGACGAAAACGATAAGACGCTGCTCTTTTTTATTTTTTTCTCCTAACTTCTTACTGCCCCGAAGCAATTTTATCACGAACTCAATTTCGCTTACATTAATACGTCTTGTATATAATAAGACAATTTAAAATATATTGTTTTTTAGAAACAATCTAATATAATTCACTTAGTGAAACTCTTGGATAAAGATAAAAAATACCTCGGCCGAGATGGTACTTATATTCCCTTAGTATTTTCCAAAACTAAAGGAAGTTTAATAATTGACGCCTATGGAAATAAAATAATAGATTTTTTATCGGGTTGGAATGTAGGCAATGTCGGCTGGGGAGTAGCAGAAATAAAAAACGAGATTAAAAGATTTAATGGCCCGGATTACGTAGATCCTTACTCTTTATATAAACCTTGGGTTGACCTGGCGGAAATTCTTGCAAAAATTACTCCCAGCAATCTCGTAAAAAGTTTTCGCGCGACAGGAGGAACTGAAGCTGTCGAAATTGCGATTCAAGCGGCAATACTTCATACCAAAAGAAGTAAATTTATCGCAATCAAAGATAGTTATCATGGTCATTCAATCGCTACAATGAGTCTAATGAAACGCCCCGGTTTTAATTTTTTAGATTCACACCAAATAGAAATCCCGCTTGATACTAAAGCAGGAAGAGAAGTAGAAAAAATATTGAGCAAGGGTGACATAGCGGCTTATATATCCGAACCAATAGTTCTAAATTTGGGGGTTGAAATTCCGACACAGGAATATTTCAATTTGGTCCAAAACGCATGTAAAAAGTATGGAACAGTATTCATTATTGATGAAGTAGCGACCGGTTTTGGCAGAACGGGAAAGCTCTTCGCTTCCGAATACTACGATTTAAAACCCGACATTATGTGTTTAGGAAAGGGATTAACGGGAGGATATGGAGCTTTAGGTTCAACAATAATGACAGAAGAGTTGGCAAAATCGATGGAGGTCGATTTTAGTTTTTATTCTACTTTTGGCTGGCATCCATTAAACACAATTGCGACAATCGCTAATCTTAAATATCTTTTAAAATATAAGAACTCAATCTTAAAAAATGTTCTTGCAATGAGTAAATATTTTGCATACCGACTTTCTAAAATGAAATTCAAATATAATCCAGAAATCAGAATAAAAGGATTGGCAATTGCAGTTAGATTTAAAAAGGAGGATTATGCACAAGAAATCGTAAATAAAACTTTAGAAAACCATCTTCTTATTTCTACCCTTACTCCTTATGTGTTTACTTTATTTCCTTCTTTAACTATTGACAAAGATACTGCAAAAAAGGGACTAGACATTCTCGAATACTGTTTGTAACCTAAACTGCGCTTTCCGGTAATTTAATCTTCTTTTTCGCTTCTCCCAAACTTTGTGTAGAAGTTATTTTCTGGCCGAGTTGGGTGAAAGAGGTGAATACTGAACTCATCATGTTATAAGCGTTTGTTAAGTGTTTTTGTAAAATACCTAAATTGTCCTCGACTTTTGTATAATCCTTTTGAATAGCACGAAGAGTGGATAATATTTCCCTTGCTTGCGCTTCAATTTTCTGTCCTTCAAAACTCATCAGTATTGCCCGCATGTATGCATAAAAAGTAGTAGGGGAAACGGGAAGTACTCTTTTATCTCCGGCGTATTCAAAAAGGTTCTGATTATTTACAATCTCATAATAGACTGCCTCGCTTGGAACATACATCAGGGCGTAATCGATAGTTCCCTCGTCCGTTAAGATGTATTTCTTGCCAATGTCATCAATATGTTTTTTAACATCTCTCTCAAATTCGCGCTCGAATAGCTTTTTTTCTGCTTCATCTTTCGCACTCGTCATCCTTCTGAAACTCTCCATAGGAAATTTTGAATCGATGGGGATTATTCCGGCCGATGTTTTTATAGCAGCGTCAACTCTTTCACCGGATTTAAACGTATATTGAAGGTGAAATGACTGTTTCGGGAGCATCTGGCTAAGTAACTCTTTTAATACCTGTTCTCCTATGTTTCCCCGGAGTTTAGGGCTTTTCAAAAATTCCTGAAGTTCCTTCATTCCCCGACCTATCTCATTCATTTCGCCTATATTTTTTTGTACGTCCCCAATTACTCTTGCCGCATTATCCAGGCGGTCATTCAGGTTTTTGCTTTGTTCGTTTAATCGAACATTTGTTGTTTTAAGATATTCTAAAAGTTCATCGGAAGGTTTTTGTTTCTCTGAAATTTCGATTAATCTCTTATTTATATAAAATCCCAAAAAAAGGAGTCCTAAGGAAATAACTGCAATTATAATTAAGGGGTCCATATCTTGTAATTCTATACCCAAAATACTTTAATTTGCATCTTCAAACAGCATTTTGGGGGATCATACTCATCTTCTAAAATATGCGCGCCTGAAGAAGATGAGTATATCATCAAGATGGGCTACAATGAATAAAGCATGAAAAAAGAGGTCCGCGCTAAGGTAGTGAAGTTCAGAAAAAACTTTTTTCTGACATTTCTTATCATAATAACGCTTTGGGTATTATTAACATTGGCGATCTTCTTTTTAGATCCCGGTCAAACAGGAGCAATTCCGTTATTTTTATTTCTGATTTTTTTAACATCCTTTTTTACTTCATCAACAATTTTTGCAAATACCAGAAGGGGGGTTTTATCTACGGTAGCATTAATAATTTTTTTGATTTTGAAATATCTTGGTATCGGTAACATATTAAATTTAATTTTGATATCTGCTTTAGTAATTACCATCGAATTGTTTGTAGCACAAAGATAAGGACTTGACACAACTTTCTGTATTGATATACTGCTTTTTACTTACTTCTCTTAATTTACTCTGCCCAATTTATTATATAAAACCAGAATGAGAACGTCGGAAAAAATATTAAATCCTTCTCTAAAAAAAGAAATTCTTAGAACCTTTGCCCAAGTTGTTGTCGACTTAAAAGATATTGATGAAACCTACAAATTCTTGAATGATTTTCTCACCGAATCGGAGTACGAAGTATTTGCAAAACGACTGGCAATTGCTTATTGGCTTAAGAAAGGCAGAAGCTACAATAACATAAAGGACAATATTAAAGTTTCAAGTGCAACAATTGCATCAGTCCAACAAACATTAGATAAACCTGGTCTTAAACTCGCCCTTAAAAAGATCGAGGCGGAAGAATGGGCAAACCAATGGGCGGAAAAGATAAAGAAATTTGTAAGGAAATAAATAATTGATCTATTAAACAATCCTCTGATACAGTTTATCCTATAAACCTCCAAATGTAGGTTTTTTGTTGACCATAACATTTGTAAATTTTAAATAGCCAACAGCCCTCCGATAAATCTTGGCACGAGGAGTGTTCGAAAAGAACCCAAAAGTCGAGTGCTAAGATAAGGTGGGTGATATACAATATAAACATGACCAACAAAAAATTTTATATAACAACTGCAATAGATTACACAAACGACGTAATTCACATCGGCCATAGTTACCAAAAGATCCTAGCTGATACAATCGCCCGTTATTATCGTCTGTTGGGGTATGAAACATACTTTCTTACCGGAACTGACGAACATGGCCAAAAGGTTGAAAAAAGTGCAAGAGAAAAAGGAATTGAACCGAAAAAATATGTTGATCAAATTGCGGCTGAAGATAAAAAGGAATGGGACAGCCTAAATATTTCTTACAATCGCTTTATCAGAACTACAGATGAGGACCATGTTAAATTTGCTCAAGAATTTTATCTAAAAGCAAAAGAGAGTGGGGATATTTATTTAGGAAAATACGAAGGGCTCTACTGTGAGGGTTGCGAGGCTTATTATGATGAGTCTGAATTGGTGGATGGAAAATGCCCCTTTCACCCCAACAAAGAACCCATAAATATTTCTGAGGAAAATTACTTCTTTCGCTTATCGAAGTATCAAAAATTTTTACAAAAATATATCGAAGAAAATCCTGAATTTATTATTCCCGACAGCAAAAGAAAGGAAATCTTAAGTTTTATCAAAAACGGACTGAGGGATTTTTCGGTTAGCAGACAAGGTGTTTCCTGGGGCATACCAGTACCTGACGATCCCAAACATACTATCTACGTTTGGTTTGACGCATTAATTAATTACCTAACCTTTGGAATAGAGAGAAATTGTTGGCCAGCGGATGTCCACGTATTAGGCAAGGATAATCAAAGATTTCACGCAATTTATTGGCCAGCGATGTTAAAGTCTGTGGGTTATAAATTTCCGAAAACAATTCTAGTTCATGATTTTATAAGTCTGAATGGTCAGAAGGTAAGCAAATCGCTGGGGAATGTTATCAGGCCTTCAGAATTAGCAAAAGAATTTGGAGTTGACGGGATTAGATATTATTTCTTACGTTACGGTCCTTCAACGAACGATGTTGATATCACTTTGGAAAAAATAAGGAAAGTTTATAATTCAGATTTGGCGAATGGATTGGGAAATCTGGTTGCACGGATTGCAAAACTTTCTGAAGTTTATAAAGTTATTACTCCTGTTAATAAGGTGCAGAACTTCGACAAATTTATAGATGAAAATTTATTAAAACTAAGGCCTGCCCTTGCTCTTGACTCAATATGGGAAAAATTAAAAATTCTTGATACGAGAATTAATTCGGAAAAACTCTGGGAAGATACAAATAAAAAATTAAAAGTTTTAGTTAAATTAATTGGAGAAATTAGACAGATAGTCTATGATTTAAAGCCCTTTTTACCCGAAACTGCAGAAAAAATTGAAAGGCAATTTAAGGGACCGAAAATAAAATCGGAAAAAGCGTTATTTCCAAGATTAAGATGAGTTTTTATTCCCTAGCTACTACCTACTAATAACTATCTAATATGTTTCGAAACTTTATCCTCAAACACGAAAAAAGAATTCTCCGCTTACTGGAAATTCTACCGGGTTTATTTTCCTGGAATGTTATTCTTTTCCCTTACTGGGGAATATTTATTGTACCCGAAGTAGTCGCATACTTCGTTTTGGGATTTAATCTTTATTGGTTTTATCAGTCTTTGACTATAGCAATTTCATCTACCATATCGCATTTAAGAATCCAGGCCTCAATGAATTTCGATTGGGTGGGGGATCTTAAAAACTTTCCCGACTGGCAAAAGATAGTTAACATTGTAATTATTCCGACTTATCGTGAGCCAAAATATATTTTGGAGAGAACTCTTGACTCTTTGCTTTCACAAACTCTTCCGAAAAAACAAATAACAGTTGTGCTTGCCCAAGAGGACAGGGCCCCCGACGAGGATAAAATCACAAAAATTGGTGAGCTAAAAGAAAAATATGCTGACAAATTCGGAAATTTTTTTATCACGCTTCATAAACTTGTTGAAGGGGAAGTAATTGGAAAGGCCTCTAACGAAAGGTACGCCGCAATCTGGGTTAAAAACGAGTTGGTTGACACAAAAAAGCAAGATATCAACTACATAACAGTAACCAGCTGCGACGCCGATCACAAATTTCACCCCAATCATTTTGCAGAACTGACTTATAAATTTTTAGACAATCCGAATAGATATCTTTATTTTTGGCAGGCGGCTGTTATGTTTTACAATAACATTTGGGAACTTCCGGCAATAACCAGAGTTCCAAATACTTTAGGATCTATTTGGAATTTGTCTCAACTTCCGAGACGCGACCGATTGATTAATGCCCAAAATTATTCGCTTTCTCTGAAGTTATTGGACGAAGTGGGGTACTGGGATCCGGATAAGATACCGGAGGACTGGGGAATATTTTTTAAGGCATATTACAAAAAGGCAGGAAGGGTTGAGGTTGAACCGATATATTTACCTTTGTTTGCGGACGCGGCTATTTCAACGACTTTTTGGAAGACATTGAAAAACCAATACGAACAATTCAAACGCTGGGCATGGGGAGTGTCGGACGATCCCTGGATTATAAAAAATTATTTTTTGACCCCGGGAGTGCCACTTTTGGATAAAACACTGAGGCTTTTTTACGTTCTCTGGGCTCATTTTATGTGGCCTGTAAATTGGTTTATTATAACAATCGGACTAACAATTCCCACTCTTATCAACCCCGCTTTCGGTAGGACCGCGCTCGGATACATGGTTCCGAAACTGTCTTCCTACGTTCTTACTGTTGCTCTTAGCTTTTTAATTATTATGATTGTTTTCGATAATATCTACAAACCGAAACGCCCGAAGAATTTTCCCGTCTGGCGGGCAATGCTCATGCCTCTGGAATTTATTCTAATGCCTGTCGCCGGCTTTTTCTTTAATGCACTTCCCGGCCTCGACGCACATACAAGGTTAATGCTGGGGAAATATATAGAATACAAGGTCACAGAGAAGGTATAAATTCAATAATAAAACTCCAAATTCGCAAGTTCCCAAAACTCCAAAAAAATATAAAGAAATTAATTGAAATTATAATATTTGATTTAATAATTTGAAATTAGGCATTTGAAATTTGGAATTTTTCTTTTCCCTCTCCCCTATTTTACAAATTTAACAGAACCCTATAGTCTATCTTTGCGGAAAAATTAATAATCTTTATATTTCTAAGTTCTTCTATTGTGCCGTCCCTGAATATCCTTCTACACCCTACTTCCTCATCGCCTCTCGATTATTCCTTGATAAAGACTAATTCCCAAGGTGCCGGCGAAACCCCAAAGAAAGGGTAACCATAAAGGAAAGTTAATTACATTTTCTAATGAATAAGACCAGGGACCACTCGACATTATAATACTTTCACCCGACGAACCTAAAAATGCAGTTATAATGAACCATAATAATTCTTTATTAATTGGTAAGATTTTATGTTTTAATAAAGTAGTTCCTACTATAAGCAAAGTAAGAAGAAAAGTATTTTTCCAAAAAAAAGAAACTAACAAAATTCCGAGAACGACAAAAGTCAGGGTAAGTAATATTTTTCTCGTATTCATTTAATTTCTTTGAGGGTCAATCCTGCGTCAACAACAATATTTGTTCCTGTTATTGCGTCGTTTTCGGCAACAGCGATAACAGCGTGTGCGATTTCGTTGGGGGTGATAAAACGCTTAAGAGGCACCCTCTCTTGATATTCCTCTTTTTCTGAGGAGAGGTTCCACATTGGAGTCAAAGTATAACCGGGCGAAATACTAACCACCCGAATTCTTGGGGCGAGCATTACAGCTAGATTTTCCGAGAAAGTATTGAGCGCGGCTTTTGAAATCGAGTAAGACAGGGACTCCCCATAATAAGCTATGCCGGGTTTGCCGGCGACAGACGAGATATTAATAATTACTCCTCCCCCACCCATCATCTTGAGTGCCTCACGGCTACACTCAACGGCTCCGAATAGATTGACATCGAGTACCTCCTTCCACTCACGCGTGTCCAAAGGATCCGTATATATACGTTCAATACCAGAGACATTAACTACAATATCTAAAGAAGAAAATTTCTTCCGAATTTCCTCAAACATTTTAGTAATGTCTTTTATTTGTCTGAAGTCTGCGGCTACACTGATGCATTCAACCTTCTGATCACAAAGTTCTTTTTTTATAACCTCAACTCCTGCCTTATCTTTTGAATGAAGGATAAGTTTACTACCTTTTCTTGCAAATCTTCGTGCAATTGCGCCCCCAATTCCACCCGACGCCCCAGTAATAAGAACAACCTTTTCCTTAAGTTTCATTAATCGTATTCTACTCTAATGGCAAATCCTTATAAAGAAAAATATTACTTGTATAATTAATTAATGGGAAAAGTGCCGAGAGTTGGAATTGGGGTTATCATTCTTAAAAGCAAAAAGGTGCTTCTCTTAAAAAGAAAAAATGCACATGGTAGCGGAAGTTGGGCTTTTGTTGGTGGGCATTTAGAATATGGAGAAACACCAGAAGAAGGCGCCAGTCGCGAAGTTTCTGAAGAAATTGGTTTAAATATCAAAAACCCAAAGGCGGTTGCATTTACAAATGACTTTTTTCCGAAAGAAAAGAAACACTACATAACTATTTTTGTTGTCACAAAGTATGATGGGTCTAAATTCACAATAAATGAACCTGACAAAATTGAAGCTGTGGAGTGGTTTGAATGGGGCAAGTTTCCCAATCCTCTTTTCACTCCTGTTGCCAACTTAATTAAAAAAGGGTTCAATCCGTTGAAAATCAAGCTTTAGCATTTCCAATTTCTTTGTGGCTTAATCTTTCGGCACCATCTTTTCTCCTCCCAATATTTACCTCTTGTAGGGTTATCCATAACCTGAATTATATCAGCCTTGATTTAGAAAATACTGGGAAGAAGTTGAGAAAACAGGCCCCCTATAGTATAATTGGCAATCCTGAAATAATCAGGGAAACCAAATCTATGCCCGATACAATTCGGGATTGGCACATGGAGGTGTGCAGTGGCACTTTTATTAACAGAAGAATTGGTTCGTGAGGCTATCAACCTCGCACTCCCAAGTGTTCGCGAATTGACAGCAAAACACACATGGGGACCAAAAGGGGTGGCTATCGTTGTTGACGCAAAAGGTCTGAGTGCTCCATTTGTGTTTGTTATGGATGAGCTCGGACCCAGAGGGACTTGGACAAACCGTAAAGATGAATTCATAGACTTCTTGCAAGTTGCAAGAATGAAAGCTCAACTCGCAAGACGATACGGTTCAACGACGTCGTCAATTATCGCCAATCATCCTTGGTCGCTCGAAGAAGGCGAATACTTATATCCTGGGGGTGTAGCTGAAGACACCGACTTAGGAGTCGGAGCTTCCGGCGCCTATGGCGACACCGACGAGGCATGTGCTTGGGTTATTTGGAACACCATACTGCTGGTTTGCAAACGCAAAATAGCCGAGATGCGCGAACAAGGCATTAATCGTCTCTAATTATCAAACTCCGTGCAGGTCTCACCTGCTTACCATTCCTGCACGGAGTTCTTATTTTTTTATCAGGTAAGAAACATGTTCGAATTACACCTACTAAGTGATAAAATTGAAAAATGGATAAGGTTAAGGACTTAGAAAAAAGAATTGAAGAAATTGAGGCAAGAAATAAAAAGGTTGAAGCCGATAAAGCATGGGAAACTAGTTTTGCCAGAAGAATTTTGTTGATACTCTTCACATATGTCTCTATCGGGCTTTATTTAGATGCAATCCAAATTAAAGATCCCTGGCTTAATGCAATAGTTCCCTCTCTTGGATTTTTACTTTCAACTCTTACTCTTCCCTTCTTCAAAAATATCTGGTTAAGATGGAGAAAACAATGAAGCCGGGGAGGAGATGGTTTCACAAAATCGAGAATTAAAGCGAGTTTAACTTATATCGCTTTATTATCTCCACCGTTTTAGGCTTATCGTAGCGACTACTAATATTCAACACCAATTCCGAAATTTGAAACTCTCCGAGGGGAATCGCACGTAGAGCATCCACAACCTCAAGAAGCTTTCAGAACCGAAAACGTACACAATATTCTTATTGAAGATATTACAAATGTTACTGTTAATACAGGCCCCTTGACTGCCAGTCTTGATATAATCGACAGCCCCAAGCTTATCAAGAAATTTAATCCATTCATCCCGATCCTTCCCTGTTGCTTTTTTAACCGCCTGGTTTGAAGTCTTGTTTACCACTTCCGGCATATTAATATTTATATTTCTTCAATTAAGTAATCAATAATCTCCTCTTTTTCATTAAATAAAAATTCAGCATTTAACTTTTTTCCTTCCAGCACGTTTGGTAACCATAAAATATCATCTACCCACATAGAATCATAAGGAATTTTATCAAATGAATACCAAGAAGGGTCCATTTCTTCACTTTCTTTCGGCTCCCCTTCCCACTCCCGTACTTCAAAAACAATAACTTTCTGGTTCCAATCGGGATTGTGGGAAAAATAAAAATCCAGTTCTGCAACTTTTACAAGTATCTTTATATCAACGTCTATCTCCTCTCTCGTTTCTCTTATTGCTGCTTCTTCCACACTTTCCCTGTCATTAACTTTTCCGCCGACACCGTTTATTTTCCCTTCTGCAAATCCCCGCTTTTTTCTTGCAAGTAAAACTTCATTTCCTCTAACAAGAAAACACAAAGTCGCTTGGCGTAAAGGAATCTTCACGGTTTTTTTATGATCGGCAAGTTTCATTAACCCTAATTCTACATCGAGGGTTAGTAATTTGTATTGACAGTATGAATATGCCTTGATAAAGTTCTTTTGTGAGAAAAAGAAAAACTTTGAGCCTCAAGGAATATCAAAAACTCGTCATAAGAACTGCAAAAGGGAACTATAAGAGTAAAAACGATGAATTAGTTAATTGGGGCCTTGGCGTTGCCGGTGAGGCAGGTGATTTGGCGGGCTGTATCAAAAAAACAATTTATCACGGAAACGATCAGCGAGAGGGAATGCGAGAAAATATCGGAGATACTATGTGGTACTTAGCTATGATTTGTACTTCTTTGGCTTGGAATTTTGAAGAAGTCTTGGCAGAAAATATTGCCAAGCTTAAAAAAAGATATCCTAAAGGATTTACAAAAAAACACGCTTCCCGTGGCGGCACTCGTATCGACTGGAACGAAAAGTAATTTATTCCTTGACTTACTATAACTAACTTTTTCTTTGTTTGAAAAATCTAGTAAGTATCTCTTTGTGGTCAAAGGCGATCTCTAGGTTCTCTAAATCATCAAATGAAATAAATTTTACTTCGCTGTTTTCGTCGTTAAGCATAATTTCTCCTGCAAAGTAACCTTGAAAATAAACTACGTCCCAAAATTCCCCGGGAAATGGTTCCTTATCCGTTTCTTCGAAATAAAAATGGGGGTTAAATTTAATTCCCAACTCTTCTTGCACCTCTCTAACAATTGTTGCTTCCGGAGTTTCATTTTCCTCCGGCTTACCCCCAACTAAAGCCCAGCCACCAGCACCTTTCCCTTGCGTTCTTTTTCCCAACAAAACTTTCCCCTCTTTATTCAAAATAATTGCGCGTACAACTTTATTTTTATTATTTTTCATTAACGTAGATTATATCAGAAGTTTTTACCGAGTCCGCGCTTGACCGCCCATGGTGGGGAGGAGATGGTTTCTACAAAATTTCTTAACCTTATGGATCGATGAAAGTATACTTTTGTCGGTAATAAGTTTTTCTGCCTCGCCAGGCGTTGCCCATTTGTAATCAGTCTGTTCATTTTTATCTAACACCACTTCTCCTCTTTTATATTTGCATAAGAAACTAATACCTAAATGCTCCGCTTTTTCTGAACCTCTATAAAAATGAAAAGTGTTAATAGGATCCAAAACCTCAACTTCTAGTCCGACTTCTTCCTTGACTTCTCGTTTGAGTGCTTCTTCAAATGTTTCCCCCTGATCCACTCTTCCTGTTAATATTTCCCATTCACCTGGCGCATGAGGCCGTTTTAAAGAACGCTGGGTTATAAGTATTTCACCGTCTTTTACAATGACTGCTTCAACCGCTACATTAAATACACCTGGAGGATTACCCATAAATGGAAGTATAGCAAATTGAAAACCCACGAGTGAAGTGGCTACTCAATCCTTGTTAAACAATTCTTCAAAATTAAAGTCTAAAAATTTTTTGTTTCTCTCGTCATACAATTTCGTTTCATTTTCTTTAAGCTTTAAAACATAAAGTCCCTTTTCCTTTGCAAAACTTTCGACTTTATCAATAAGAAATTCATTGCAATAGTTTGGATTATTAGTGTGGACGATTACTATTGTTTTAGTGTCGGGATATATGCCTTTGATAAAATTAATGCTTTTTCTATCAGGAGAGTCATAAAAGTATGGAGCCATAAGCATCGCACCTGCACTGTCACCCAAAACAACTGCATACTTTTTAAGAATATCAGTACTGAATTTCTTTTTTAAAAGTCCTTCTTTTAAGGGGATTGTATCTCCACCACAAAGAAAAATAAGGTCATACTTATTCCAATCAACATTTTTTGTCCCATTGCCAATGGTGTCGACGGTTTCCCCAAATTGAGGAATAATATACTTGTCAAAATAATGATCTGGTTTAGCCATAGTTACAAAACAAATTTTCCTCCCTTTTACGATTAACTTCTTGACAATTTCTGAGTACTCGTAGAAGTAAGATTTCTTCCAACCATCGGGGTCGAGCTTATTTAATCCCCCCCGAAAAAGCAATTTCATAAATGAAGTATATCACTCGAATATAAATTCAGAAGCCGCGCCTGCCGGCAGGGAGGGGGGGAATGGTTTCTAACAACCTTAAAATACATCAGTTATTGTACTGTATTGACATGTTTGGTCATAAATGGTATAAATTGGTTATGTTATTGCCAAAAACATACACTCCGGAACAAGTGGCCGAAATTCTGCAACTTAGCAAGAATACGATTTATGATCTTATAAACCGCGGGGAAATTATTGCTAAAAAATTCGGTAAAGTTTACAGAATCCCCGCAAGCTCCATTTCTTTTGCATTCACAGGACTGGATAAAGACATACTTAAAGCACAGCGGGAAGACGAAAAAAATATTAAAGAAATTCACAAAGTGCTTAAGGAGGTCAGAAAAGAAATGTATGAAGAAATGAAGTAGTATTTAACTTAATGAAAATATTTCTTGACTCCGATGTTGTTATATCTTCGGTAATCTCAAAAAGAGGTGCAGCCCATTTTATACTTAATGAGAGTAAAAATAAAAAAATCATTTCAAACTATTCAGTTGAGGAAATGACAAGAGTAGCCAAACGGGGTAAGGTAGATGAGAAAGGGTTATCCTATTTCATTAATAAAAGCTTAAAAATTGTTAAGTCTAAAAAAAGTCTAAAAAAAATTAAAAAAGAATATAAGAAGTATATTAAAGACGAAAACGATGCTCACATTGTTGCGGGAGCAAACCAATCAAAAGCCAAAATTTTGCTAACCTACAATACAAAACATTTCTTAATCGACGATATTAAAAAAGATCTTGGTATTTCGATAATGACACCAGGAAAGTTTCTCCAATTTCTAAAAAGCCAAGAAAAATCTTAAAGGATTTTTAATTTTGGTTTTGTAACAGATAAACCTTATCTACCATCCCTTCCTTTATTTCCGCCCCAAAATCAAAAAACTTACCGCAGTCATCGCAATCTCCGATAAAGTCGTCATTATTACCATCAAGGGTCACGCTCATATTGCCAAGCTCTTTAACTTTTTCATTAAGCTTATATTCATTTAGGCAACTGCCGAAATCCCCCATAAAATGGGTTTGCAGATTCCATACACTTTTGTTACCGCAGTTCGGGCATTTTACTTTTGTATTAAGATTCCAGTATCTACTGCACACATTGTTCTCCTTCCTATTTGTCGGAAATATCAAAGTGGGCTGGTTGTTGTCTGGTTGGTGTTTCTCGGAGCATACCAGACTGTTTTGCGCAACCCCGGAGCGTCCGTTCCTTTACCATTACTGGATTTAACTCTGTTCAGCTTCACCCAGAGCACCCGCTTTTTATTATTCCGCTTCTTCAGCGGATTCGCGAGTAGCTACAAGCTGTCCGTTGAAGAAAGCAAAAGATTATTATCTTGTCGACATTGTTTTGACATGTGGATAGAAACCAGCACTAATTGGGTTTCGAGTCAAGAGAACAAACTATATCATTTTTAGAAGACGTGCCTGCCTGCCGGCGGGCGGGGAGAAAATTGTTTCTTCTTCAAAGCCAAGAATCTTTCTCAATTTATTGTAGAACCTACGCTTAGCAATTTTATATTCTTTCGATTTACTATCAATAAATTCAAGCTTAATCTCGTTATACTCTTCTAAAAGTTTTCCATTTTCTTTAAGTAGTTCTTGAATCTTATGTAAGTTATCGCTTTTTGATCCAATTACTGTAACTAAAATATCAACTTTGGGACTATAAGAGACGTCTTTAAATATTGCAAAGTCTTCATTCCACATCTCCTTATGATGAACTTTAAAGGTTGCAGCTAATGCTTTAAGCGCATTGGGAAATTTTTTTCTACCGACTCGAATCACCACATCTAAATCTCCTTTTGTTAATGCGCCGGGAATCGCAGCCCCTCCGATAGACATCACTTCTACATTGTTTACAACCTTTAATATTTTATCTTTAATTATCACGAAATCCATTTCAATCTTGTCTCTGAACATATCGGATTTCTGAAACTTCATACGATAAATTATAACACCGAAGCCGCGCCTACCCGCCTTTGGTGGGAGGAAATGGTTTCTTAACTTAAATCTTCCAAGTGACTTTTAAAAAATTCTATATATCCCTTTTCTCTTTCTGCCTGAAGTCTTAACCACTCCTTTTTCGATAGGTCAGTAAAATATTTCCCTGTTAATGGGTCAATTTGAATAGAATTAAGAGGTTCCCCTTCTGTTCTCCTCGGGCTTCTGACCGATGTTAATAGCGTCTTGCGGGCGAATTTTTCAGTGTATACTTTCCCGCTTCTGACTACCAAGCCAATAGCAGAATTCCACATTCCTTCAGTTTTTCCGCCCAACCCTTCAACTAATTTTGTGTAATAATCAAGCATTTCCTCATCAGACGCTTCTATTCTTTCTTTACCATCACCCGTAAAAATCCTTCTGACATAAGGGCCTGGCTGTTTTTCATCCGGAATCCCTTTAATGTAAAACCAATAATCAATACCGAAAGTTGGTATTCCCGTCGCTTTAAATCCCGATTGCGCTTTTTTTAGAGCGTTTTCTTCCGGAGTTTTCCCATCTTCCACCACCTCAATCTCTTTATCAATATCCCCAAAGCTTATGACTGATAAACTCAATTCACTTAGATAATATCGAAAGCGCTCCTTTTTATGAGGATTTTTCGTTGCCATCAAAATAACTTTACTCATGAGAAAAATTATATCAGATTAAAAAAATTAGCTATTTAATAACTGTATAACAATCAAACGTTATTTTTTCTTCAAAAATTCCTTTAGGGTTAATCTCTAACAACTCTTTACGAATTTCTTTTTCAAAATCATTAGACTCTTTCCCTAAAAGTGCCTTTGAAGTATAGGATGTCGAAAAAATATGCCCAAGAATCTCATCAACGTGTCTTTTTAGTTTAATCGTGAAGGATTTTTGCTGGAAATTTTTGAACCGCGAGGCTAACAATAGATCTTCATATCTGTCCTTTGGTGGGTTATAAAAACTTATCCCCGCCCGTCTCCTTGGACCCAAATATTTCTTAGTAACTTCTCGTACGACTTTATTCTTCTTTTCAGAAAGGCTGTTTTGTTTCACTGGTTCTGTTCCTATCACTGCAAGTCCTCCCCCTTCTTCTGTTAATCCATGAAGTTTACTAATAACTTCCTTTTGATTCATCCAATGAAATGACCGACCCATTGTTGTAGGGCGTAACTTAACTTTTATCTCTTTAAGATCCTTCGAAGATTTTTTCTTAAACGAAATATTTTTAACTCAATCTTTCAGCTTTTCTTTTTGCCTCATTCAGCATTTCTTCGTTCGGATCAAAAGCTATAACATCTTCAAAATATCTAGCAAGAGGTATCGTTAATTCCCCCGTTCCACATCCCAAGTCCAACAAAATTCCATTGCTACCCAAGTTAAATCTTATAACCAAGTATTTAAAAAGTTCTTGAGGATATTTGGGACGGTATCTGGCGTAATACCAAGCCGTACCTTTAAAAATGTCTTCCTGGTAAGTTTGCATAAAATTTCCAAAAGATGGAGAGATTGGTTGATTATACCAGTATATGAGTATCTGAAGTATTTAGAGAAAAATCAGAAGCAGCGTCTGTCCGCCTCTGGCGGGGAGGAAATGGGTTCTTAACTAGCAATAACAAATTAAGTTTTCTTAGAGAATTTCCTAATTATTCTTTTAATCAATTTATAAAGTAAAACCACTAAAATAAACAACAAGAAGGCAACAGTTAAACTTACAAACAAAGAGGGTTGAGTACAATTTTTAAATTCCAATACATGTGTAGGTATTAACCCACACCAACAGTTGGGTCCAGCTGCAAACCTGCCAGTTACCACAAGCTCTTTGAAATTTACAATAGCTCCATAAAAGTAATCCCTATTTTGGTTTACAATTCCACCAGCCTGTTTACATCGAAGGATTCCATTTTGTAAAATAGCTCCGCCTCCGTCTGGCACTAGCGCTTTACTCACCTTTGTATTTATCAAGGAAAAGAAAGTAATAACTGCAACCAGAAGCAATTTTGTTTTATTCTTACCCCAAAACATTTGCCGCATATATATCTTTTATAGAATTAAAAATAAAAAACTTAGTTGAAATAGCAGAAAAAAACTGCTGAGGAAATGATTTCGTATTACAATCTTTTTTCGTCTATTCCCCAATTCATATCTCTCCAGAAATCATAACTTTTCCCAAGTCTTAATGCTAGAAAACCTAGTAAATTTTGCATAAATGTTAAGAAGGGATAAATCCAACCTACTCGTGTGTTTTTATACCAAAATTCTATATCTTTTAATCCTTTTGAGCTCTCTGTTCTCATTTTTGCTTCAAAAATAGCTAAATCGTATTTTCTTTTAGGATTTCTTTTAGAACGAAGAGCGCCTAAATAGGCATATTCGGAAGGTATTCCACTAAAACTCACGTCGTCAAAAATATATTTTGTACTTTTTATTGCTTCTTTTGGTACAATAAGTTTAATGTTTTTGGACAATGTAATTACAAATCCCTGGTCTGTAAGGTCTCCTGGAAAAACAGTAAACCCTAACTTATCTTTCTTTTCTATCTCTATCCACTCAAATTTAATTCCCATGAACTTCATTATTCTTAAATAAACCACGAAGCCGAGCTTCTTTAATTTGTTTAGAAAGTAATCTAATTTGGAAGAGTCAAGAATCAAATCGATATCACCAATCTTTCTATGTGGTTTACCTAAAAGCGCTGTCGCCAAAACTGAACCAAAAACTCTGTATTTATCAGATAAGCTACTATCTACTACTAGCTTTAGACAATAACTTATATCAATTTCTTGACCTTCAATTGGTTCAAACATACACCTCGCTCAATTTTAACAATAACCGCCAGAGAGAGGAATAAGCTAAGCGAAGAAAACTATAGAACCCGCGGAGGAAATGGTTTCTTGACTACTTTTTCTTTAAAGCTTTGAAATATTCTTCCGCAGAAATCTTCGCTGTTCTTAAGTTATTTTTAATAATAAATATAGGAACATTTTTATATTTTGGAATTACTACCGGACTAACAAAACCGTTCTTAATAAAAACCAAATGATCACCTTTAGTTCTGTTGTATACCCAACCAAATTTTTCAAAAACTTTAGCGAGTTTTCTATTGTTAATTGGTTTAATAGCGGGCATCAAAGGTTAACAGAGAAAGGTTCAAAAATAATTTTGGGAAAAGAACTAGTTTTATCAGGAGAAACACCGGCTTCTTGTAAAAAACCTTCAAGTTCGCCCTTCTTTTTTACTTCTTCCAAAACTATCTCAAGAGCCTCTTTTACGTTTTTACGAGCCCTTGCCTCAGTTTTCCCGCAAGAAGAGACATCAAACTCAGGAATATAGGCAACATACGGTGCATCTTTTGCCTCTTTTTCATACATTATCTTGATGGTTACTGGAAATTGAATAGACATTACTTGATTATACTAAATAGGTCTCAAAATACCACCCATCCAAGCCGCGAAGGAAATGGTTTCTCACTTTATTTTCTTTCCGCTTGAGAGGTGAAAGTGTAATTGGTTTACTTCTTGTCTTTTTCCTCCGTTAACTGAAAGGGTGTAACCTTCTTTTTCCCAGCCCAATTTTTCAACTATTTCCCTCGCAACCACAAAAGCTTCACTAATATAAGGTAAGTCTTTTTCCCCAAGCTCGGTTAACTTTCTAATCTGCTTTTTAGGAACTATGAGAATATGATTTTCCCAGGAAGGTTTGGGGTGCCAGAAAGCCATAATCTTGTCTGTTTCTTTTAATTTTTTGACTGGTAAAAGTTTACTAAATTTCCCAAAAGCGAACCCAACAATTAGATCGCCAATCGGAGTTTTACCTAAATCAAAGAGTTTCTTAGCAATTATTTTTTTCATGAAGTAATTATATCAAGACCAAATCACAAATAAGATGGAGGAAATGGTTTCTGACAATTTCGATTTATTTCTAAAAGTCCTAAAATAAAATGTGGGTAACAAATGGCAAATCATTTATTGGGAATCTAATAGAGGCATTGCTCCTGTATATGAATTCATCGAAAAAGTTAGAAGAAAGAGAGCAGTCTAAAATCTACAATTCACTTGAACTACTTGAAGAATACGGGCCTCAAATCGGCTCTTCTCATTCAAAGAAACTCAAAGACTTTGATGTCTGGGAACTGCGAATTCTGGGGTCAAATAACCTACGCATTTTCTATGTAGCAGTGGCAGATAAATCATTCTTATTGCTTCATGGAATTAAAAAGAAAAGTCAGAAAACTCCGTTAAAAGAAATAAAAACAGCACAGGAACGTTTGGAAAAATACTTAACAAAAAGTAAACGTTGACGATATAAGCGGAGCTTGTCTCTACGAGATAAGCGGAGTTAGTCATTGTGCAAGCAAGGCTTGACAAAGATAGCAATATTGCTATATCATAAGGCTAATATGGATTGGAGAACTCACAAAAAACAATTGTTAAAAAGGTCTAAATTCAGAGAAGCTCTTAAAGAAACCGAGCTTGAATATCAAGTTGCTCGGATGTTAATTGAGGCAAGAGTAAAGAAAGGCTACACTCAAAAAGAGCTTGCCAAAAAACTCGATACAAAGCAGTCGGTTATCTCGCGGGTTGAAAGTGCAAGATCTCTTCCCTCCCTGTCTTTTCTCAAGAAACTTGCTTCTGCACTTGATACTAGTTTGAAACTTGAATTCAAATAACTCCTCCGCTGAAGCCGCGCCTGTCCGCCTATGTGGGGAGGAAATAGATTCTTTAGAATTCTTTTCCTTTCTGTGGAAGCATAATTTCTACGTAGTGACCCTTTGTCCCGATTTCAAAACCTAACTCCTTTTTTAAGTTAAGCATTGGTTCTTCATCCTCTTTTATGAAACTCCAAACATGATTGCATTTGTGTCTTTCGGGACCTTTTTGAGAAAACTCCTCTAAGGCTTTAACTTGCAACTCACGACCGGCTCCTTTTCTTCTGTGCTTGCTTTCGATGACAGTACAGTTTATATAACCATCGTTTGGTCCGGTAATATAGCAGCCAAGTAGGAATCCTGCTTTTTGTCCATCAATTTCAGCAACTAGTGTTACTCCATTTGGATCGTTGACCCAATTTCGTAAGGTTTCGGAAGCAAAAAACTGTGCAGCTTCTGTTTCAGTTTTAAACTCTGGGGTGTTCTCGCCAAGGTTAATTACCCATTCCAAGTCATCTTCCCGCATTGGCCTGACTGAAATGATTTTGCCAGTATTCATGCGCAAATTTTAGCATAAAACTACTAGACCGAGGAGGGAATGGTTTTTCTAATTTGTACCACTTTTTTCTGAAGATACCGTTTTAAATTTAGAATTATTTAATTTTCCTTTTATCATTCGTAATCCTGATAATAGAAACGTTCCTTTATTTTCGCCCCCGTTTAAAATTTCAATTCTTCTCTGATCATTGGAATTAAAATTTATTGTCAACAAATTGATTACTAATTTAGGTATTTGCATGTTATTTTTCTTCGTCCCCAGCTACCCTAGAAACAATATTTATTAGAGCTTTAGAATCCTCCTGACGTGCGGTGATTATGTCGGGATCTCCCAGTTCCCACTTAAACTGTCTCTCTTCTTTTCCAAGAGGTTGAATAAAATCATTCCTCTCTAATGCAGAAACGGTACCCCCTAAAGCATTTGCGGTTAGTCCAGTAGCAGTTGAAATATAAGTTCCTGTTACTGGGATGCCAGCTGAGGTTCCGACTATTACAGCTTTCAAAGCTTTAGCCTGATTTTTTGTAAGTCGTCTTATTTTAGTTTCAGCACTCTTATTTATCATTAGAAAGACTATAACATAAACAACGACAAACACAACTACTAGTTCATTAAAGACAACTATGACTACTATTTGAGCTAATTTGAAGACAAATTCTAATCTATTCCCCAAAAATGCTTTTTACCTGGTTTATCCGGGTCGAAAAATTTAAGTTGCAAAAAATCCTTTAGGTCACTGATAAAATGCCCAAGCCCAAAAGATACAACAAACTTATTAGATAAATATAACCCTACTGAAATAACAATTACTCCATAAATCCAATGATGCGGTGCCCATTTGGGGTTCTTTAGCCAAACATTTAAGTATTTGTGTCCAAATCTACCCACTAAATATCCTAGCGAAAAAGCAATCAAAATGTTAATAATCATTCTTTAATTATCATAACCTAATATCAGAAGGATTTTAAATCCTTGGCTAATTTGAAGACAAATTAGAACAAAAATTAGAAATGTGTGTTAGATTGGGATATGTTTTTGATACCGGAGAGTTTCTGGGAAATTAAAAAAACAAAAAGTAAAGGAAGGGGTGTTTTTGCCATGAAACCAATTGGGCAAGGGTCACTTATCGGCGATTACGTGGGCAAATTGGTTCATTTAAACGATGTCGATTTCGATAAAGAAAAGAAAAAACTTTACTTAATGTATTACAACGACGAGTTTGGTATTTATCCCAATTTAAAAAAACCCAGTGTGCACCTCATAAACCACTCCTGCTCCCCCAATTGTTGGATAATAAGATATAAAGACCACACCATTGTTTTTGCATTAAAGAACATTGACAAAGGAGACGAATTGACAATTTCTTACCTTCTTCCTCCCAAAATGAATTGCAAGCCTTGTAGTCATAAATGTTTTTGCAAAAGCAAAAGTTGTACAGGGTCAATGCACTTAACGGAAGGTGGATACAAAAAATGGCAGGATTTTCAAGACAAAGAAAAAAAGAAAGGTAAATACAAAAAAATTAATAATGAAAACATATTAAAACCGTTGGCGAAATACCCGAAAACGATTTCTAAAAGTTATATTTTGAAAATTAATAATTTAAAGATAATGTAACCTTCCCACATTGCCTATTTGAAAACAAATTATTTAATTTCTGCTTTCTTTTTCGGCTGCCACCATGAATCAAAATCTCGAGCCTTAGGCACTTCATCCAAATCCAATTCTTCATAAAGTATTTCTTTGTGATTGGCGCTCCCCTCTTTTAAAACACCCCTTATTGGACTAACAATAAGCGATCTTCCATAAGAATTGGAAGAAACATTTAAATTTCCCGACATCAGAATAAATGCTCGGCTTGCAAAGGCACCGTAAATATAAAGCGCCTTAACATATTCCTGAGTATTCATTTCCTTCCAACCGATCGACCATGTAGGAATGCAAATTATTTCCGCTCCTAACTGATTAAATTTGTCATATAGAAAATGGGAAAATTTATTAAATCCATCCTTACAAATAAGCATTCCTAATTTGCCTATTTCTGTCTTTTTAACCTCTAAGGTTCTCCCTGCAACAACTCCAATATTTTCTATTTCGGGTTTGGCGGGATAAATTTTTCTGTGTGCTACGATGGATTTACCCTGAGGAGATATTATATGACCTTGGTTATAATATTTATCATTCTTTTTTGTATAAAAACTTGTCGCTAAATAAACTTTATGTTTTTTTGCAATTTCTGTGAGACTTAGTAAATAATCTATGTCTTTTTCCTTCAGTTCTCCAACTTCTCCGATTGCGGTTTCCGGAGCAACTATTAATTCAGCACCGGCCCACGAAGCCTGCCTAACCAACTCGTCTAATTTTTTAAAAGCCGCTTCGGAAATATTCGGCACATCATATTGCAAAACAGCAACTTTGACTTTCATAACCCGATTTTATCACGACCATAAAACTGTCGATAGGTTATCAACCAAAATATCATCGAGACGCCCCGAAGCTGATTTGAAAAACGTCGAATGTTCCTAGGACAAACTCATTTTTAATCTTTTATATTCATCCAGAGCTTTTTCTGCCCAATATGAGTAATTACCAGTAACTTTACTTACATCTAATATCATCATAACGCCTAATTTTTCTTTTGCTTTTGTTAGAAATGAAATACCGATATCTTTCGATTCTTTAGCTAAATAATAGGAGGCGCGATAAAGATCAGTAATCGCATCGGAAGTTTTATCATATTTATCTAATGCCATAGTTCTTCAAAATATTTCTTTATAATATCATGAAATTTCCTGCGGATTTCCGGATCCAATATCTCCAAATTGTCGTTGTTTAAACGAGGTCGAATATTTAGAACTGCAGTGGTATCTATTTGTTTATCAAACATATTAACTCCTCCACCCCAAATATCGTTTTGTTTACTTCCCTTTTCAAGTAAAACCTTCTCGCCGTCAGCATGAAGCTCGCCTCCGGCGACAATCCATTTATTCTCGACATCAATAGTAAGTTTTATATAATTACTGTATTTCTTACGCAGAATTAAAACCTCGTCTTTGGTAAGCTTTTTATCAATAAAATCCATACCTCGATTTTACCACTATTTCTGTATTGGGTTTTAATGTTAATTTGATGACAATATATCAATATCAGGAGGTGTTTCACTATGATGATTCGAATCAATAGAGTAAGGGGCGTTAATTTGAATACAAATTGTTGTTGACTTTAGAATCGATACTTTTGCTCTTTCTAAGCATTACCACAAAGTAAATTAAACCTAAAAAGATACCTAGAAGTGTTGTTAAATACCAAACTTTCCCCAATCCGCGGATACCAAACATAAAAGCAATATTAAGCGAAGTATTTGCAATTATCCAATATATCACCATCGAACCTAAAATTACCTTTTCAATGTTTTTCTTATTAATATTTTTAAAAAATGAAAGCTTCTTAAGGCCGAGGGTCAACAATTTAACTATTATAAACATTATCAAAATCAACGCCGGTATACAAAGGAAATATAATAATGGATATTTCTCAACTAGAGGAGCAATCGTCCAATTAGCTTCTTTGGCACCTAAGCTGGTAACAGCAAAGTAAGAATAAACGGCATCATAAGTAAAAAAGGTAACTAAAAAAATCCAGGATGACCTCTTCGACATAATGCAATTTTACTCTCGAGCTAATTTAAAGACAATTCTTTTACAGAGAACTTCGACATCTAATTCTGGTAAAATCACAATATGACCATCGTTGATTTTGAAACAATAAAAGGCAAAAGAGTGTTTAATATTTTTTCTGAATCGGAAAATACCAAGAAAAGAATAGTAATAATGAGTCATGGCTTCCGTGCCTCCTCCATTGGACCGGCAAGAACTTTTGTGGACTTTGAAAGGATTTTACTAAAAGAAGGGTATTCTGTTTTGAGATTTGATCAACCAAACAGCGGTAACTCTGAAGGCAATTACTTAAACTCTTCTTTTAATGAGTGGGTGGATACAATTGTATATTTTGCAAAAAAATATCTTAATAAAAATTATAAAGTTGCTTTAATGGGCCAAAGTATGGGTGCGTCTGCAACTGTAGTGGCAAGTGGCAGACCTGAATTAGATGGAAGAATTAGGTGCCTGCTTCTTTGGGTGCCTGATCCTAAAACAACAATTAGAGAAATAAGCGAAAAGGTTTATGAAGAAGGGGGGCAAAAATATAGAGGAAGCTTTTGGGTAGAAGCCAGAAAATCTGACTTTTTTGAAAACTTACACAAATTCCAGGGAAAAATTCACCTGGTTTATGGAGAAAAAGACAAATATATATCACAAAAAACGCGTGAGCGAGCGATCAAAGCCGTAAAAGCCAAAGGACAAGAAGCAATTGTTCTTTCTGGTCAAGATCATAGTGCTTGGGAATACAACATTGTTCAAAAGGTTTATATGAAAGAACTGCAAGTCTTACAAAAAAGTTTTTAAATATAAAACATCAACCTCACTTCGAAGCTAATTTGAAGACAAATAATTTATATATTTATTGAAGTTTCTCCTTCGGCAAATTTATGAATTAAAGCATTCAAAAGTCTTTGATAAGGAATGTTTACTTTTTTTGCCTTAGCTTTAACC
>Ga0209542_10005864_pt1 | contig 24237 bp, 28 predicted proteins | sample RifCSPhighO2_01_FD_184028 | JGI IMG/M metagenome (GOLD analysis project Ga0209542, IMG submission 184028) | Soil microbial communities from Rifle, Colorado - Rifle CSP2_plank highO2_0.1 (SPAdes) (version 2) | ecosystem: Environmental > Terrestrial > Deep subsurface > Rock core/Sediment ...
CGCCCGTTTACAATTCAAACCATGTCGTAATATTCCCGCGACCGCTACAATATTACGACACTTGCAAAAATCAGCCGTGAGAGTAGGGTAGAGCAGGGAAAGTTCCCAAAACCGTTTCTCTAGCACCCCTCCGATTTTGATCGGAGCCAAATCGCGCATCCCGCGCGACCGGACGAGAGAGACACCTGCCGCGGTTGGGCAAGGACCAACCCTCGGAGGTTAGCACAATGGACAGATTGGTGAAAGTGCACATACACCCACAATCAGGCAAGGAGATCAAGGGTTACCGTCTCCGTGCCGGCGACGAGATCAAAGAAGGCGACGTCTACAATTCAACCGACGGTGAGTGGCGCGATATGCAACTCTCTGGTCTCGTCATCGCACAAGACGCCGTGGCTATCTGGATCCGTCCGGCAATCCTCATCACCGCGATGAAACCGGAAGAGTCATTCGGGTTGCTTCTCACGAATGCAATCACCACGTTGTATGACATCGTCCATCTCGGTCAAGTGCAACAGGAGAAAGGCCGTGGCAACAGACGGGCCCTCGTTCTCCAAAGAAGAGCCGAGAAGGGTCTGGTGGAGATGGGGCTTCAGGCAGCCCTGTTCTGCCCAAGTCAGGATGTGACAGCGACCCTTATGCGCTACGTAGAGGAACTCGGTTTGCAGATCGTAGCAGGTGTCGCACCCGCTGACTACCCGGCGAATCTCGACGAGGACTAGGAAGAACCGCGGCAAGAGACAGGGCCGGAGGAAGCGCAGGTTGCGCTCTCCGGCCCTTTTTGATACTATGCGCCCTATGCTAATGATGCGATTACAACGATTGGGACGAAAACACGACCCTTCATACCGGGTGGTTGTGACCGAGAAGACTTCGGGCCCGAAGGCTGGCAAGTTTGTGGAGGACTTGGGCCATTACGATGCTCGCCTTGGTAAAGGTCTAGGCAAAGATTTAACTATCAACACTGAACGCGCCAAATACTGGTTGGGTGTGGGCGCCACAGCCTCTGGCACACTTCACAACTTGCTTGTGCGAGAGGGTATCGTGAAGGGCAAAAAGCGCGATGTCCGTCCTGCCAAGGTGGTGGTAAAGCCCCAAGCACCAGAACCCAAAGTTCAACCAAGTACCAATGAGGAAAGCCCTAAAGAAGAAAAGGTAGAAGAGGTAAAAGAAGAGGCCGCCCAGCCAACCCCGGAGGCTCCAATTGAGGCTTAAGGCCTGGGATTTGGTTGTGCTTTGAGCTTTGGGATTTGTAGTTTATACTTTTGTTATTATCAGTATCACTGAATATTATGGAGAAAGACCAGGAACTGTTGGAGTACGTGGTTAAGGCGATCGTGGATCACCCAGAGGCGGTTAAGATTGCGCGCATCATTGATGAGCGCGGCGTTTTACTAACGCTTGATATCCACGCCGAAGATATGGGCAAAGTTATCGGCAAGATGGGCAACACGGCCAAGGCCATCCGCACTATCTTGCGCGTGGTGGGTATTAAGAACGGTGCCCGCGTGAACTTGAAGATTAACGAACCCGAAGGTTCGACTCGCCCAGTGCGCGCCGCGGGTGACGAAGGCGTAACGTCAGCCGAGCCCGGCTACGTGCACACAAGAGAGGCTAAGCAGGCGCCAGCACTCAAGTCTGTGGATGAAGCAATGGCGGATTTGAATCTCGGGTAGTCACTAAATGTTGAAGTTTAGTATCTTAACTCTCTTCCCAGAGGCACTCCGCCCGTACCTCGAGACATCGATGTTGCGTAAGGCAACCGAGCGTAAGCTTGTGCAGATTAAGCTTGTGAACCCGCGCGACTTTACACTTGACCCTTCGACTCCGCTCAGGGCAGGTAAGCGTCGACAAGCTGACGACCGGCCGTACGGCGGGGGACCAGGGATGGTTTTGAAGGCCGAGCCCCTGCTTCGCGCGGTTGCTTCACTCAAGCTCCCCACTTCGCTAAAGCTTCGCGGGACAAGCAAAATAATAATCACCTCGCCAAGAGGCAAGCAGTTTACAAACGAACTTGCCGCTAAATGGGCGAAGAAGTACAAAGAGATTGTGATAATCGCCGGGCATTACGAGGGCATAGACGCAAGAGTTAAAAAGATTTTGTCCGCCCGAGGCGGATCCGCCTTTGGCGGAAAAGTTGAGGAAATTTCTGTCGGCCCGTACACGCTCACCGGTGGGGAAGTACCGGCCCTAGTTATGGTCGACGCCGTCACCCGCCGCCTCCCCGGAGTGCTCGGCAAGAGTGAATCCCTCGAAGAAAGACGCATAGCCCCAGAAGAGACGTACACCCGCCCCGAAGTTTTAGTATTTCCATTCGACAAGGCTCATGGCAAGCAAAAAAAGTACAAAGTCCCCCCAGTCTTACTCTCCGGCCACGCCGCCAACATAGCCAAATGGCGTCAAGCTAAAGTTTGTTGACAAAGTTAAGTCATTTGGTAACATCAGCACGGAATTTGTAGGTCCCTGAGTTGCCATAGAGGGAGGAATGAAAATGACGAAAAAGGCAGATGTGCCAAGTTTTCGCGCCTGGGTGTATCGGACTCGTGTGATGGGTCGCGGCAAGCGAAGGCGGTACTATCTCGATGTCAGCACTGAACCGAAGTCTGGAATTGAACTATTCACCGAAGACCTGCGAATTGGCGGCTCTCTCGCCATACCGAATGAGTTCAATGGGCTTTGTTCCAGCGAGGATGGTCGCCAGCGTTTGTCTAAGTTCCTTGGCGAAGCAATCCTTGTTTTCGGTAAGGGCCTTTTCGGGAAGTCCGGCCTAAAGCGAGCTAAAGCTATTGGCGACGGGGAGTAAAAGCGAAATTCCAAGGGCCGGGCGGGGGAGAGAATCCCCTGACCCGGCCCGAGGTGTTTATCCACAGGGTTGGGAGGTTGACACTCGCTGGGGCTTGACAGTAGAACTGGGGTGGGTATAATAGACGTTCGCTACATTTTGAAGGATTTGTAGCCTTTTGTTATTTGAGGTTTGGTTAGGAGGGAAGTTGTGTCAACAAAACAAGTAAATATTTAGGGAGGATAAAGTGCCCTAGAGGATTAATAGTAAAAATAATCTGGGGGTTATTATTTTTATGCAATCATCACCAATCTTACCTAAGAAGCACTTCTCGCGCTCGCACGAACCGCTTTTGCCTTTGCCAAACCTCGTTGAGTTGCAGACGCGCTCATACGACTGGCTTATCCGCGAAGGATTGGCCGAACTCTTTAAAGAATTCTCACCTATCAGCGACTACTCGGGCAAGAAGTTTGACCTTGAGTTGCTCGACTTCACCCTCGACGAACCTAAGCACGACGAGTACCACGCTAAGGAGAATAAGCTCACTTACGAAACACCCCTTCGTCTGCGAGTGAAGCTCACCAACAAGATACTTAATGTAAGCAAGGAGCAAGAGCTCTTCGTGCTCGACTTCCCGCTCCAGACTGGTCACGGCACTTTCATTATCAACGGAGTGGAGCGAGTAATCGTGCCACAACTGGCGCGCTCTTTCGGCGTGATGTTTACCTCCAACTTCTTGAAGGGCAGCAAATACTTCGGCGCCAAAATCATCCCAGCCCGCGGCGCTTGGATAGAGGTTGAGACCGAGGCCGACGACTGTATATATGTACGCGTGGATAAGAAGCGCAAGTTCCCCGTGTCTTCACTCCTGCGCGCCTTCCACAAGGGTACTGACGAAGAGATTTTGAAAGCCTTCTCGCCCAAGATGCGCGAGAGCATTTACCTAAAGAACACTTTCGCCAAGGACCCAGCCAAGACCCGCGAGGATTCGCTTGTGGAGGTCTACTCTAAACTTCGTGAAGGCGACTTAGCCACCCCAGAGACTGCTGAGGCGTTTATGAAAGGCCTCTTTGGTCCGGATAAATATGACCTATCAATTGTCGGGCGTTATCGCTTCAACAAGCGATTCAAAAAGCCGATTGACGATAAGTCTATCAGAGAGCGCGTGCTCACGCTTGATGACCTCGCCACTATCATCACTCACATCAGCGAGCTTGCTGTTACCCCGGGCGCTACAGAAGACGACATTGACCACCTCGGTTCGCGCCGTGTGCGTTCGGTGGGCGAGATGCTCCAAGGTAAACTCCGCATTGGTCTGTCGCAAATCAAGCGCAACGTGCAAGACCGTATGTCGACCGTGGATACTGATACCACAATGCCGATGCAGTTTATTACTACACGCCCTCTGCAGGCTCGACTTAAAGAATTCTTCACCACCAACCAACTCTCACAGTTTATGAGTCAGGAGAATGTGCTCTCTGAGATTGAGCACCTCCGCCGTATGTCGGCCCTTGGGCCCGGTGGTCTCACCCGCGAGCGCGCCGGTTACGAAGTGCGCGACGTGCACACCAGTCACTACGGCCGCGTGTGTCCAATTCAAACACCTGAAGGTCCAAACATCGGTCTTATCCTTACTCTCTCCTCGTACGCCAAGGTCAACGACCTCGGCATCATCGAGGCGCCTTATATCAAAGTGAAGAACGGCCGCGTGACCAAGGAGGTTGAGTATATGAACGCCTTCGACGAAGAGAATTATAAGATTGCTCACGGCGCCACGCCTTTCGACGAGTCGGGCAACATCACGAACGAAGAGGTTGAGGCACGCGTGCACGGTGATCCCACAGTAGTGCCTCGCGACCAAGTCGAGTTTATCGACGTGGCTCCGTACCAAGCCTTCTCACTCGCCACGGCTATGATCCCGTTCCTCGAGCACGATGACGCCAACCGAGCGCTGATGGGTTCGAACATGCAGAAGCAGGCAACACCTTGTGTGGTGCCGGAGGCGCCGCTTGTGGCCACAGGCATTGAGGCCACGGCCGGCAAGTTTAGCGGCCGACTCATCACGGCCAAAGAGGCGGGCGAGGTGACTGCAGTAGACGCCAACAAAGTGGTGGTTAAAGACACGGCCGGTAAAACACACACTTATCCAATCGTTACCTTCTCACGCACAAACCAGTTCACAGTTTTTCATCAACGCCCAACCGTCCTGCTCGGTGACAAAGTGAAGAAGGGCGATCTTTTGGCCGACACTTCGACATCAGTAAACGGCGACATCGCCATCGGACAGAATGTGCTCATCGCCTTCCTTTCCTGGGCAGGTTCAAACTACGAGGACGCCATCGTGCTCTCGGAGCGCTTGGTCAAGGACGCTAAGTTTACTTCGATTCACATTGAGGAGTTTGTGTGCGATGTACGCGATACCAAGCTTGGACCTGAAGTGACCACTCACGATATTCCAAATGTAAGCGAGGGCAAACTTAAGAACCTCGATGAAGAGGGCATTGTGCGCATCGGTGCCGAAGTAACACCTAACGACATTTTGGTAGGTAAAATCACCCCTAAGGGCGAGACAGAACTCACACCTGAAGAGAGATTGCTACGTTCGATTTTCGGAGAAAAAGCTCGCGATGTTAAAGACTCGTCTTTGCGCATGGAGCACGGTAAACGCGGACGGGTAATTCGGATCAAAGTCTTCTCGCGTGATCACGGCGACAAGCTCGAAAGTGGAATTATAAAGCGCGTGTACATTGAGGTGGCGCAGCTCCGTAACGTTTCAGTAGGTGACAAACTTTCTGGCCGTCACGGTAACAAGGGAGTTGTATCGCGCGTGTTGCCTGAAGAGGATATGCCCTTTATGGCCGACGGTAAGCGCGTGGACGTGGTGCTCACACCACTTGGTGTGCCTTCTCGTATGAACCTCGGGCAGATTCTCGAGATGCACCTTGGTATGGCCGCCAACACTCTCGGTTACCAAGCCATCACACCTACATTTAGTGGTGCTACCTCGGATGAAATTAAGGCTGAACTTGTGAAGGCAGGCTTGCCCGCCAATGGTCAGGTCAAACTTACTGACGGCCAAACAGGCGAGCCTTACGAGCAAGATGTGGCCGTGGGTTATATGTACTTGCTCAAACTTCACCACATGGTTGAAGATAAGATCCACATGCGCTCCATCGGGCCGTATTCGCTCATCACTCAACAGCCACTCGGCGGTCGCGCCCAAGGCGGAGGTCAGCGCTTCGGCGAAATGGAGGTGTGGGCCCTCGAGGGTTATGGTGCCGCCCACACCCTCCGCGAGATGCTCACTATCAAGTCTGATGACATCCTCGGCAGAAGCGCCGCCTTCGACGCCATAGTGAGAGGCGAAGAAATCAGTCAGATAAACCTTCCCGCGAGTTTCAACGTATTACTAGCCGAGTTGAGGGGGCTCGCCCTTGATGTAGAACTAAAAAGAATGTAGAGATGTCTACTACCGCCAAAACAATCCTAACCCTCGTCATCCTCGCCGTAGTGGCAGGTATTTATTTCTGGAATGACATTCGTCTCGTGCAGAAAGATCCAAACTGTTTCTGGAGCTGGAGTGATTTCAGTGGTATCTGCGCATACCCCGATCCTGCACCTCCAGGTCTAAATACAACTGTGCCAAACTCGGTTTCGAACACTTTGGCCACGAGCACAGTTGATACAACTGGGTGGAAAACGTACACAAATAGTGAGTACGGATTCGAGGTCAAATATCCACCTAGCTACAAGATTATTGATGAAAATGTGGCAAGTGGCACGATTGGTTTTAGGGACATGCGATGGGATAGTGGGGATGTCATAATTGATGGGGCCACTGTCAAACTTCACGTCTATAAAAACATTACTATGGATAAGGTCTTGGACTTCTCCGGTTTTGTTGATATTACCAAGGCCAAAACCAATGGTGTTGTGGAAGTCCCGCCAGAGAACATTGGTGACAAAAAATATTTTTTCAGAGGGAGTTTGGCAAATCCCCCAATCCCCGCCGATGAGTTCAAAATAAATGGTTACCCAGCTATCGTTGCCGAAGTTTCTACTAGACTATACCAAAAAGATGGCGGTTACATTGCTGCTGGGTTAGGGGAACAGGCCTTGATAATAAGCGATAAAACATACGCGGTCTTCCATTCCCAAGACGGTGGTGCAGATATTCTCTCCACATTTAAATTCACAAAATAAATTATAAATATGGCTATGAATAATACTTACACAAACTCGCAGACTTTCGCTCCGGGGCAGGGGAATAATCAGAAGTTACGGGAGCCGGTGGACTTCAATGCAATCACTTTAAGACTGGCAAGTCCGGAGCGAATTAAAGAGTGGTCTTATGGGGAGGTTACAAAGCCAGAAACGGTGAACTACCGAACCCAACGCTCAGAGCGCAAGGGTCTCTTTGACGAGGCCATCTTTGGGCCTGAGAAGGATTACGAGTGTTACTGTGGGAAATATAGAAGGATTAGATATAAGGATATTGTTTGCGAAAAGTGCGGGGTTGAAGTGACACGCTCTATCGTTCGCCGCGAGCGGATGGGCCACATCGAGCTTGCCTCACCAGTGGCACACGTGTGGTTCCTAAAGAGTATCCCATCGCGAATGGGTGTTTTGCTCGGCCTGCCAATGTCGGAGCTTGAGAAAGTGGTTTATTTTTCAGGATACATAATTACGAACGTAAACGAAGAGGAGCGACAGAAGGTCTATAAAGAGCTTGATACGGAATACAAGACCAAACAGAAAGCTCTAACCACAGATGAAGCCAAAGAGAAGTTGAAGAGCTCACTCTCCGCCGCCAGGGCCGAGCTCGACTCGCTCAAAGTGCGGGGTGTGCTTGAGGAGCTTGAGTACCACAAATTCTCGGCCAAGTACGGCCACGTTTTCGACGCCGAGATTGGAGCCGAAGCCGTATACAACATCCTGCGTGATATGGATTTGGAAGTTGAGTTTAAGAACACCACTACATCGCTCGAACATTGTTCGGCTGTTGAACGACCTAGGCTTGAGAAGAAGTTGAATCTCTTGAAATCCTTGCGTCGCTCAGGAGTACGCCCAGAGTGGATGTTCCTTAAGGTTATCCCCGTTATCCCACCAGCCTTGCGTCCGATGGTGGCTCTTGATGGTGGCCGTCACGCTACTTCAGACATCAACGACCTCTATCGCCGAGTTATCAACCGCAACAATCGTCTAAAAAAGTTGATGGATCTCAAAGCTCCTGATGTAATTTTGCGAAATGAGAAGCGCATTTTGCAAGAGGCCGTGGATGCCCTTATCGATAACTCCATCCACAAGCAAACTGGGGCGGTGTCGCAGGCTCAACGTCGTCCCCTCAAGTCACTCTCTGACAATCTTAAGGGCAAGCACGGTCGCTTCAGACAAAATCTTTTGGGTAAAAGAGTTGATTATTCAGGAAGAAGTGTGATTGTAGTTGGTCCGGATCTCAAACTCTCGCAATGCGGTCTGCCCAAGCATATGGCCCTTGAACTCTTCCGTCCGTTTGTTATCTCAAAACTTCTAGAACGAGAATTGGCCTTCAACATTCGCGGAGCCGGTAAGCTCATCGATGAGGGCATCCCCGAAGTGTGGGAGATACTTGAAGACGTAATCAAGAACAAACGCGTGCTCCTTAACCGCGCGCCGACATTGCACCGACTCGGAGTGCAGGCTTTCAAGCCTGTACTCATCGAGGGTAACGCTATCCAGATTCACCCTCTAGTGTGCAGTGCCTTCAACGCCGACTTCGATGGTGACCAGATGGCTGTGCACTTGCCTCTCTCAACTCCAGCTCAAAAGGAGGCCGAAGAGATTATGGCTTCAGAGAAGAACTTACTCGGCCCGGGCAACAACGAAGTCTTGGCCAAGTTTAAATTGCTCGATATTATCCTTGGTTGTTATTGGATGACCAAAATCCCCAAACCGGCAACAGATGAGAAAGAGATGAAATATTTCGGCTCACCCAACGCCGCTATCGCTGCATACGATTATGGTCAGATTGGCGTACGTGACGAGATATTGGTGATGCCTACGCACAAAGATAAGTTCGAGCAGTTTGAAGAGAAACTCTTCAGGACCTCTGTCGGGCGCCTTCTCTTCAACAGCTTCTTGCCAGATGATTTCCCTTATATCAACATACCTGTGACCAACAGCGGTATGTCAAACATCATCGACGATTTGATTGCACGTTACGGTTTGCCCAGATTGCCTGAGATGCTAGACAGTATCAAGAAGTTTGGTTTCAGGTACGCCAAGAAGAGTGGCATCACCTGGGGCATCGACGCCGTGCACGTGCCTAAAGAGAAGGGGGCCCTCATTGCCGAAGCACGCGCAAAGATTGCCGTGCTTGAGGAGAAGTTTAACGATGGTTACATCTCTGAGGATGAGAAGTATCGTATGGCCATCGCTATATGGCAGGAGGCTAAGAACAAGCTCGACAAGATCTTGCCAAGCACCCTCGAGGCTGATGGCTCAGTGGCCAACATGCTTATCTCTGGAGCAAGAGGCAAGATTGGCAACGTATCGCAGATGGCCGGCATGAAGGGTCTTATCGCGAGCCCATCGGGCAAGACAATTAACTTCCCAGTTATCCCATCTTACAAAGAGGGCCTCTCGCCACTTGAGTACTTCATTACAACTCACGGAGCGCGCAAGGGTTTGACTGACACAGCTCTTAACACAGCTAAAGCTGGATATCTCACTCGTAAGCTCGTGTATGTGGCCGACAGTGCCATTGTGAGTGAGGATGATTGTGGTGACACCGAGGGTCGCACTATCAGCCGTCCTGACAGCGCTCACGTGCACTCCAACTTTGCCGCAGACATCCGCGGCCGCATCTTGCTTGAGAAGGCCGGTGAGTTTAAGAAGGGCACACTCATCTTCAAGCCCGAAGCCGCGGCTATTGATGCCTCTGGCGCTAAGGAAGTGCGAGTGCGTTCTCCGCTCTCTTGCAAAACTATCAACGGGATTTGTCGTCAGTGCTATGGAATGGATTTGGCCCGTCGCAAACTTGTGGAGATTGGTGAGACTGTGGGTGTGGTGGCGGCTCAAGCAATTGGTGAACCAGGTACCCAGCTTACAATGCGTACCTTCCACCAAGGAGGTGTGGCCACAGACGCCGGCGATATTACTACTGGCTTGCCTCGAGTCGAAGAGATTTTCGAGAAGCGCACTCCCAAAAATCCTGCCGTTATCGCCCATAACGATGGCGAAGTTACAGACATTCGCACCGCCGACAGAGCTCAAATTATCACCATACTCATAGACGCCGCCTCTCGTGGCAAATCTAAGGTTGAAACCGAGGAGTATGAGGCTCCACCAAATCGTACGCTCTTGGTTAAGAAAGGTTCTGTGGTTACAAAGGGCCAGCTTATGACTGATGGTCCGGTGGATATCTCCGAACTCTTTGAGAACGCTGGCCGTATTGCGGCTGAGGATCATATCCTTGAAGTTATTCACGAGATTTACGCTTCGCAAGGAGGGGTAATTTCGCGTAAACACATTGAGATAATCGTGCGTCAGATGTTCTGTCGTAAACGTATCAAGGACGCAGGCGATACGGTCTTTGCCCGCGGAGAGCTTGTAAGCCAAGACGAACTGATTAGCGAGAATGGTTTGACCGAGCGCTCGCCTCGCGGCGAAGCGGGCAAAGGTGGCAAGAAGGCAAGCACCGAAGACACGCTACTCGGCATCTCCGAGGTTTCAATGACCACATCGAGTTTCCTTGCCTCGGCCTCGTTCGAGAACACACAGCGTATTCTCACAAGCACCGCACTGCGCGGTGGCGTTGATCGCTTGGAGGGTCTGAAGGAGAACGTTATTATTGGTCGCTTAATTCCTGCTGGTACCGGCTGGTCCACGCATCATAAAGACGCTAAAGGCTCATAAATGTTATCACCTGTCGAAGAGATCAAGGGTAAGCTCTCGATTGTTGACGTAGTCGGTTCGTATGTGAAGCTTGAGAAGGCCGGGGTCAACTATAAGGCGAGGTGCCCCTTCCACAATGAAAAGACGCCGAGCTTCTTCGTCTCGCCGGGGCGGGAGACTTACCACTGCTTCGGCTGTGGCAAGGGTGGAGATATGTTTAGTTTTGTGGAAGAAGTTGAAGGAGTGGAATTTCGCGAGGCGCTTAAAGTGCTTGCAGAGAGGGCGGGAGTTGATTTAGCGGCCGGGCCGCTTAAGAGCGGCCCGGCCGCTGGGGCCACATCACGCTTGCGAGTCGCTTTGCAAGAGGCGCAGAACTTCTACGAGTCGGAGCTTGCCAAAAACAAACAAGTGCAAACATATCTTGCTGAACGCGGGTTAGAGAATGAAACGATTAAGAGCTTTCACCTGGGCTTTGCCCCAGATGGTTGGCGCAACCTCTCAGAGCACTTGAAAAAGAGGGGAGTTAATGAGCAAGATGGGGAGAAGGCGGGGCTCTTGATAAAAGGGGATAAGGGATTCTATGATCGCTTTCGCGGGCGCATTATGTTCCCCTTCTTCGATTACTCGGGGAGGATTATCGGCTTCTCGGGTCGCATCCTGCCTGGTTCGCCAGATGAAGCTACTACAGGCAAATATATAAATAGCCCAGAGACATCGCTCTTTAACAAGTCGCGTGTGTTCTATTGCTTAGACCAGGCAAAGTATGCCATCCGCGAAACGGGCAAGATGCTCCTCGTTGAGGGCCAACTCGATGTGCTACTTGCTCAGCAAGTTGGGACCAAAAATACAGTGGCCGTCTCAGGTACGGCACTGACAGATGAACACATTAAGATAATTCGCCGGATGGTTGAGCACTTGGTGCTGGTGCTTGACGGCGACGAGGCGGGTTTTAGAGCATCAGAGCGCTCGGTGCGTATGGCCCTCGCCGCCGGGCTTTTTGTATCGGTGGTGCCAATGCCCACAAGCTCTGACCCGGCTGATTGTATCAAAACTGATCCTAAAAAATGGGCCAAGTTGGTAGCCAGCGAACAGCCATATGTCACGTATGCTCTTGCTATGATTAAGAGTAATTTTAAGAAAGGCGGAGATTTGCAGAAGGCCGTGCGCGAGTATCTCTACCCAAGCATCATTGAAATGTATAACGAAATTGAGAAGGACGCATCCCTCCAGGAAATCTCAACCATTCTCAGCGTGTCGGCAGATGCGACACGGGATGACTATAAGAAATGGGCTAAAACCCACCAGGCTTTACCCGCGCTCACTAAGGGAGATGAGGAGCCAGTTAAAGCCTTGGCAGTTTCAAGCAATATCGAGTTTGTGGCCTCACGCCTGTGGGGTATCTCAATGGCTTTTGCCAAATTTGACGCCCGGGCGAAGATCAAAGAGATTTTGGGTGAAGAGTTGTTCGCTCACTTTACTAAAATATTTGAAGGGGAGAAGCGCGAGGATTTGGTCTTTCAAGCTGAGAGTTATTACCCTGCCGCCAAGGAAAGCGGAGAAGGGTTGGAGAGTGAAATAGAATCGCTCCTCGCCCGGCTTTCACAAGAGGTATGGAAGGAGCGTTTTACCAGAGCTATGGATGATTTAAGGAAAGCGGAGCTCTCTGGTGATAAGAAAGAGATAGCAAGGTGCCTCGAAATATGTCAAAATATTAGCAAAGAGCTTGGCAAGAAACAGCAACAAATATGAAAAAAGCAAAACCAAAAATGAAGAAGGCGAAGAAAGCTGCAAAGGCTAAAAAGAAAGTGACTAAAAAGCGCGTCTCCAAGCAAAAGCCTAAAGTTAAAAAGAAGGGAAAGAAGCTTGTAAAACCAGCCAAGGTAAAACCAGTTAAGGTTGTTAAGGTCAAACCCGCCACTTCGAAAATCAAGAACTTTGAGAAGAAGAAAGAGGCCTTGCTCGACAAGGGCAAGAAACGGGGTTTCGTAACCTATGGCGAGATTCTCAAAGAATTTCCGAATATCGAAGACGATATTCTTTCACTCGACCACCTCTATGAAAAATTGACAGAGAGGGGCATTGACGTTCTCGAAGGCGGTGGTTTGCTCGATGTGGAGGATCACCCCGAATCTGGCTCAACCAAAAGGCGCCTGGAAGATGAAGCTTCTGGAGATTACGACTCTGTGCAGATGTATCTCAAGGAGATTGGCAAGTATCGCCTCATTACTGCCGCCGAAGAAAAGGAGTTTGCTAAGCGTATCGCCCTTGAGGACGAAGAGGCTAAGAACGAGCTTGCCAAAGCTAACTTGCGTCTGGTTGTGTCGATTGCCAAGAAGTATATGGGTCGCTCAAGTGATTTAACTTTGCTCGACCTCATTCAAGAGGGTAACATAGGCCTCTTTAAGGCAGTAGAGAAATTTGACTGGAGCAAGGGTTACAAATTCTCGACTTATGCCACCTGGTGGATTCGGCAGGCTATCACTCGTGCCATCGCCGATCAATCGCGCACCATCCGCATACCCGTGCATATGGTCGAGACTATTGCCAAGTACAAACAAGTTGTGCGCCGCCTCTTGCAAGACCTCGGTCGCGACCCACTGCCAAGTGAAATAGCTACCGAGATGGGCATTGATGTGGAGAAAGTGCATCACATTGAGGCTATTGATCAGTCCACCGTGTCACTTGAGAAGCCGGTAGGGGATGACGATGACGGCAAGAGCGTATTAGGCGAGTTCCTCGCTGATCAGACTATCGCCTCCCCTGACTATAACGCCTCACAGCGCATTTTGGCTGACCAGATTCGCGAAATATTAAATGACCTTTCACCCAAAGAGCGTGAGATACTTGAATTGCGTCACGGTCTCAAAGATGGCGTCACCCGTACCCTCGAAGAGGTAGGCAAGCAATTCGCCGTCACCCGCGAAAGAATCCGCCAAATTGAAGCCAAAGCCCACGAAAAAATCCGCAGTCACAAAAAAATCAAACGCCTCGCCGGCTATCAGTAGGTCTCTATGCAATTTGCCTTACCATGGGTCGTTGTCTTACTAGTCGTTGGGTCGTCCAAACTTGTCATAGAAAGAATTGCACCCAGGACTGTTAAGGATGGAGTTTCTTTTCTACTTCTACTTTTCGTCGTGAGTTTTATTGCTTGCACATTGCTGGGTGTAGGAAGCGGAAGGGATTCGTTGATGCTCACCTTACTTATGTGTGCCGGTGGTTTAGTTTTCTACTTTTTCTTGCTAGCGTTTGAAAAAGTGTCTTGGAATGTTGGCTGGTACGGACCAAACATGCTGCCTGTTATACTGATCTTTTGCCCGTACGTCCTAGTTCGTTACTTAATAGTACTTTTGGAAAAAGCGTTCCGTATCACGAGTGTTTCCAAGCTCGGTGTGTCTTTACTCCTTGCGACCTTAGTTCTTATAGTTAGCACGTACTTAATCTCCAGCATTGCTGGCAGGTTGGGTACTAGCGCCCACGTCTAATTTATGCAGGATTTTACACAACGGATATCTATTGTGGTTCGGAGGGATATTGAGCCTTGGCAGGTTACTAATACTATTGGCCACATTGCGGCTTATCTTGGGAATAAGATAGGGGATAAGTTATTGACCGGAGAGAGCTTCACAACCAAGGACGGAGTGACTCTCCCACGTAATTCGCAATACCCGATTATCGTTTTAAGTGCTGATGAGAAATTGCACAGCTTGCTTGCCGAGGTGCAAAAATCTGGTTTCTTGTACGTCGCCTATATCAAAAATATGATTGATGAAATTGACGATGCCAAGCTTGAAGTGACAGTTACGTCGCTTGATCTGTCTGACCTCGACATCCTTGGCATAGGCATCTTTGGCCCCAACGAAACTGTCAAATCCATAACCAAACCCTTAAAACTTTGGAAGTGACCAGAAGCACAAGTTAGACGCTATAGCGTCTAACTTGTGCCAAGTGGCTGGTTTGTTTACCAGGATTAGTCGCCGGTGGCGAGGTCTCTTGAGTCGGGGTTGGTGGAGAGGCGGGCTAGGCATTTGTCGTGGCATTCAGAGATTAGATCGCGGACTTTGGTGGGGTTGGGTAGGAGATCGAATTCGAGCTTGATGCGTTCGCCGGCTGTCTCAACGATGATGGAGCCATAACCAAATGAATGCGCGATAAATCCGACCTCTTTGACCATAATGTTTTGGATCTTCTCAATGCGAAAGTCCGAAACCGATCGGTGAAAGAGTCCGGTCTGCTCGATATCCACAATGCGCCTGTCGGTGATCACCCAGGCATCAAGATACACGTTTGTCCAAGCCACGAAGAAGTACGCCCACAAAAGCAGAAACCAAGTTAGGTAGAAGAAGGTCGCCAGTGTTTGGAGCCCGTCCGTTAAAGTGATGCTCGTGGCCAAGCCAAGCATTCGATATGCGGCATATGGCAGGATGAATAATATAATAACAACCACTGTATCGGCGGCGTATGCCAGCCAATGTCTGCGACAGACCATAATTATCTTCTCACCTGGTTCAAGCGGCAGTTTATTCATATCTATGGGATTACACTCACTAGTGATCCTAAAGCGGCCAAAGTGACAAGGGTATAAAGAATCTGGGCGAGGATTACATTCTTATCTCCAAAGCCATACTTTATCCAATGGTAAAACAAAACTATTGTAGTGATACCCAAAACGACGAACAAGCACAGGAAGATAATCCAGAGTACGTTTGACCCAATCACAGCATCTGGGAGTGTGAAATTGCCGAAGAAGGACCCTGAACCTCCCGGTAGTTTTGGTACGTAGTCAATCATCCGTGTTGAGATAGATCCTCGGGGATATCTGGGATGCCGTTGGCTTCAAGCATTAGCTCAACTGCGGTCGAGGTGCCGTAGTTAATGAGTATTTTATCACCATCCCGTAATTCGTAAAAGCTGATGTCGCCCTCGTATGGTCTACGATTAATATAAAGCGAGAGGGTGGCCTTGCCGTCGTCGCAGTATCCAATCCCCGTCTCTAGAGTAAGACAATCGGGAGTAAGTTTCATGCCCAAGGTGTCTAGGAAGTACGACAGTGTTACTCCGCTGGCGTGCTTGTGTATGAAGTAGCCCCCAATATCCTCTGGGTGAAAGTGGGCGTATTCACTCTTGTCTACGTATTTATCATGGTAAAAATTAACGGATGTTCCGTTGACCACGAGCATAATGCTCATATGTGAATGTTCGGAGCCAGGTTCTCTCAACAACGGTTTACTGCTACCCACAAAACTTTGTGTGGGTTCCCCCGAACTGTAAAATCGTATGATGAGCGCAAGTCCCACCACAAGGAGCGCAATAACAAGTGCTTTATTTCGTGAGAGCCACATCTATAAGTGCTTTGACTTGGGCGTAAGGGCTTGCGCCACCTAGGACTCCTACAACCTTGCCATTTTTGTCGAGCACAATGCTTGTGGGTGTACCAGATACTCCAGAGTCTATGGCATTTTGGATCTCAGCTTCGACGGCGTCTTTATACTTTTGAGTTTCTAAACAAGTTTTGAAGCTTGCCATATCTAGCCCACCAAGCTTCTTGACTACGCCAAGCTCTTTGGCTGTGTCAGAGATCTGCTGTTCGCTCGTTAAACCATCGGCGAAAAGCTTATTTAAGTATGCCCAGAACATATCATTACCCCCTTGTTCGGCGACGCATTCCGACGCGAGCGCTGCTGGCATTGCGAGCGGGTGGATAGAAACGAGGGGGAAGTGCCGATAGATCCAGGCCACCTTACCAGCTTTGCCATACTCATCCATTGCTTGCAGAAGAGTGGGGTGGAATTGCTGGCAGTAAGGACACTGAATGTCTGAAAACTCAATAATTTTAACCGGCGCATTTGGATTGCCAATGATGTGGTCAGCACTTGAAACGGGTTTTACATTCGCGGCTAATTCTTCTTTTGTTTGCTTTTGGGTCACAGTCTTTACCTCAGTGTCAGCAACTTTTTGTGCTCCATTCTTACCGCCTCCGGTGTAAAGTACTGCAAGGGCGATTATTATCCCCGCCGCAACTATTGCTCCGGGCACAGTCATATTTTTTTCTTGTTCCATGGCTCATATTCTATCAGATAAAATAACTATCAGCGAGTAAAGACTGTGCATGCAAGGGGCTTGTTTTTTTCTAGGGGCGTGTTATAATTGACACAATATGACAGGTGTGTTTAAGAAGTATTTTATCCCACACCATGAAAATGGCTACAGGCCTCACTTTTTCCGCCTTGAAGCAATGGCGGCGGTATTCTTATTCGTGGCCGCCATTTTCGGTCTGGCTTTCACCCAAATGTTTGTTCTCTCACGAACACATTACCTAGCCGCTGTGTTGCCGGGCGTGCTTGTGGATATGGCTAACCAGGATCGAGGAATTTACAATTTAACGCCACTTGTTATAAACAAGACCTTACAGGAGGCCGCTCAAGAGAAGGCAAACGACATGGCCACGCGTGGTTACTTCGCCCACGTCTCGCCCACGGGCATTACCCCGTGGTATTGGTTTACCAAAGCGGGCTATCGCTTTATCTACGCCGGCGAGAATTTGGCAATCAACTTTAATGATTCTTCCGTTGTTAACCAAGCTTGGATGAATTCTCCTGGACATAGGGCGAACATCCTTAACGTAAATTTCACCGAAGTGGGCATTGCCACTGCCGAAGGGGTGTACCAAGGACAGCCCACCATTTTCGTTGCTCAAATGTTTGGTAGGCCGGCTCCCATCGTGGTGCCCACCCCATCGCCCACTCTAACTGCCGTGGCCCACGCTCAAGCCGGCACAACGCCCGAGCCGGGTGAGGAGCGTGTTGTGCCGGTTGTCACAAGCGGCGAATTTGTAGCTGTGCGCAACGTTGATGTACCCGAGCCCGTCCCAGCGGTTTCAAAATCCTCCAGCCTCCAGCCTCCAGCCTCTAGTGTAGAGAGTGCTACTCAATATGCCACCTTGCCACAGAAGGTTCTCTCAAGTCCCAAGATGTTACTTGACCTAGCTTACTTGCTTGTGGTGGCTCTTGTTCTCTTTGCCATCCTACTTTCTCTTGGTATCGAGCTTAAGAAGCATCACGCCAAGCACGTCTTCTCTGGCCTCCTGATGCTGTTGGTAGTAATTGGCTTGTCCTATCTCTACCAACAATACGTTGGCACAGTGGTGATATTGTAGCTTTCGCGTTACAATACTAGCATGGATGAAACTGGCAAAGTGCTTTTTACTATTGATCCTGTTCAAAATCTTGTCACCTTAGCCTTCAAAGCTCCGGGTGTAGATGACCACGAGCATTTGGTAATGGCCAAGTTTGTTAAGAGTTGGTACGAAGATCTAAAGACCAAGTATCCCGAGCAACACTTTCGCGTATTGGTAGACCTTACCAACGCGGGTATCCCCAACAAAGGTGCGACCGATATTTACACCGCGACGCTCTCTGACAAGCAGATAGAGCGCACAGCTATCTTTGGCGTGGCGGGTGCCGTCAAATCAATCATCAACTTTATCGTGAGTGCCTCGGGCAAGGGCGATCGAGTGCAATTTTTCATCGACAAAGATAAAGCTCTCGAGTGGCTCAAGGCAAGTTAAAGACGTCGCCTATTTGAATGTTTTCGCGCGCGGCAGTGCCGGCTTTTAGTTCAAGCATGTATAGGACTGGCCCGCTCGGGGCGTAGAACTCCGGGTAGCTATCTTTACTTACATTTGGAGTTATCTCTACCACTGTCTTATTGGCATCTAGCCAAATAAAGTCTAAATCAAAAAGCATATCCTTCATCCAGAAGGTATGTGTATCTGGCTCATCAAATACGAATAGCATCCCATTGTCATCCGGCATGGAAGTGCGACCAGATAGGCCTTGCTCGCGAGTAGTGTCTGTATCAGCAACCTCAAGATAAAGTGGCACAGTACCTAGCGTAGCGCTTACCTGTTTCTTGACTACGTTTTCTGAGGTCGGTCCTCCTAGTGGGAGGTCCGACCTCTGTGCCCAGAGCAAGATTGCGAGCCCTATTGACGCTAATATTATTATGTGATACCATTTTGGACGGAAAGCGAGGTGACCCATGTGGTCAAGAATAGCATTTTTTCTTTTGCTCGTCCTCGTAGCGCTCACGCAGGGATGTGGACACCGTCCGCTTACCCCATTCGAGGCGGAAAGGCGGGCCCTTGGCCAACAGCGTCTCTGGAGCGCAGTGCGTTCGGCGCCATGTGTGGTTTATCCGACCTCGCCCCCCTCTGTGGAGCGTGAGATGAGGATAAGGGTTCTCGACGGTGGCGGGCACATCGTGTGCCCAAGCAATCTGGTGTCGGGCACGAAACTCGTCATCTCGGCCAGCTACCCTATTCAGTCAGGGCGCTACGTAACAGGCAGCAGCTGTTACGGGGCTATCATCGAGGTGTCGTGGGAAGGCCAGGACCCCTTCCTCTACGGAGAGACGGAGGTGGACCAATGCAGCGACTCGAACTTGAGTCCTGCCGCCTCCTATGAGTGGGCCACCGACACCTCGTTTTGGACCGCTTATCACGCGCTCCGCCCGGTTGGCCCTTAGTTAGTCCACGTTCAAATCACCCGTGAGGACCGTCCTCACGGGTTTATGCTTGCTTGCGGTGAGTCTGTCGAACCCGGCAGAGCGCAACCAGTTTTATCTGCCAGTTGAGCAAGGGGGATTTCGCCAGTTAAGCGTGATGGTGCGGTAGTGCCAAGAACTGGTGGGAACTCCCACGTAGGGTAACTTTTAATTTCCTTGTCTTTACATATTTGAAGTTGCCCTTGGCTGTCGGCAGTAGAGCACTCTACGTAAGGGAGCTTATCTACGGAATTACCGAAGAGAGCCTTTTGCGCAGCGCAATGCGAACACCAAAAGGCGCCATAGAACACAGCACCCTTATCTTTTAGGCACATAGCAAACTGGTCCATTTGAGGATCGGCTGCACCCCCACCCTTTGAACTAGTCCAAATAAGTGCAATAAAAGCGATGACTATGATTGCTCCGCCGTACAGTACCCAGTTATTCTTTTGCATGTGATTTAGTCGAAATCATGCCGCGCAATCGTCCATTAAAGCGCGGCGCTCGTTGCTTTACTATTAATTTTACTTGCAATAGCGAGCAGAATCATTATAGCAAAAGCGGTGAGAGACATCACGGGGATAGTCACATAGCCGAAGGCAAGCACATAGAGCTTGGTACAAGCCGGGCCAGACGAGCCACAATCAATGCCCGCTTGTGCAAGATAGGGGAGAAGGATTTGGTAAACGGCAATAAGCGCGCCGATAATAGATAGTGGAAGCGAATAAACGAAGACTTCGTTCCCCGAGGTCAGTCCTCCTCGTGGGAGGTCTGACCTCTGCTCCCAAAGCGCCACTACAAACAAAACTAGTTGCGGGTAGATAAAAATTCGTTGCCACCAGCACAGATAGCATGGCTCAAAGCCAATGACGTTTGAATAGAAGAGAGAGCCCCCTACGGCAGCAAGTAGAAAGAGTGTTGCCAACCAAATCGCGTGTTTGCCCACCCACTGCACCAGCCACCCATTACTGTCAAAAATCAAAGCCAGCAAAAGGATAACAATCCCAATCTGACCGAGCACAACCCCCGCCGGTATCAGAGTTTGAGCGATGGTTACAAGCATGGGTGTATTCTAACACATTATCGCCCCCGGCTTTGCCACCCCCTCTTGGGTTGGGAGGGGGTTTGGGGGAGATACAAAGCCTTGACTTTGTCAAGTTAAGGTGCTAAACTACGGCCAGTTTTTTCGCAGTTCATTCCCATTCGGAAGTTCAACATAGGTTCCAAGTCGAACCGCATCGGCCAAGGAGGCCAGATGTCTCGTAAGTCACTTGCTACTGTAGGCGGGCTGATGGCCTCGCTGACCATCATCGCCTTCGGGCTCTCTCTGCTGTCAAGCAACGTCGAGCAGAATGTGGTCACCTGGATCATGTGGGCCATCCTGGACGTGCTTTTGCTACTGAGTTCCATAGCAGCTGGTAGTAAGGGTGCTTGGCTCCTGCCAGCCGGGTACACTCTGGGTGCGACCACTACAGCAGTAGTCTTGCTCCGGAGGGGGGTGTGGGTTTGGGGCACGATTGAGACTCTCTGCGCTGTAGGCGTCCTAGCCTCGGTTGTGGTCTGGAGGTCCGTCGGACCCAAGTGGGCAATCGTTGCCCTGACCATCGCCATGACCATCGCGGGTGTCCCGGAGGCTCATCACGAGTACCTGAACCCGCAACCTGCCAGTTGGTGGCTCTGGGCGATCGTCGCCCTCTCCTGTGTTCTCACTGGGTTTGCTACAAAGGAGTGGAGCATCAAAGAGCGCTTCTTTCCTATTGCGAGCTTCTGTTGGAACGCGTTCATGACGATCCTCGTGCTCCGCTGAACCTCCGAACCAGAGCTCCTGTTTCCGCCGCATGGTGGGGGCAGGAGCTTTTAGTTTGTGGCCACTAGGTAGCGCCAGCGGTCGTGTTGGTCACGATGGAAGGTGCAGGCAAAGCCTTGGTAGTAATTGAACTCGCGCAGGAGGTTTGTTATTTCCTCTTTCTGTTCACTTCCAAACTCCATCCAAATTTGGCCGCCTTTGTTTAGATGAGACGGGGCTTGCTCGAGGAATTTTTTGATAACATCGAGACCGTCTTTGCCAGCATAGAGTGCCTCTTTCGGTTCGTGGTCCATTATGCTAGCCCCGCGAAGCGCATCGCGCGAAGTGGGGCCGACAGTTGGTACATAAGGTGGGTTTGCCAAGATGAAGTCGAATTTACCCGCTAGTTTTGAAAATAAATCTGATTGAACAAATTTTGAATTCTTGGGCAGGGGAGTGCTGATCAAATTTTTTATATCAGCAAGGGTGACCTCGGCGGTAGGGCATTGTGTGGCAACCGCAATGCCGATACAACCAGAACCGGTGAATAGATCGAGGACAGAGGGTCCCAAGGCCAGGCCTCGGGTAAGTCCGGAGGCCTGGCCTTTGATACAGGCTACTGCTTTCTCGACCCAAAATTCAGTTTCAGGTCTGGGGATGAGTGGTCGCTTCGATAAATCAATTTTACAGCCAAGAAACTGCGTCCAGCCATCCGAATATTCTTTAGGTTCATCCTTCACTACTTGAGCATAGCAAAAATCCCGCCACATTGCTGTAAGCGAGACGTTTGCGTTTTGCGTACAGAGCTCTGCTGATTACATACCTGTCTTTGTTGCAGGGGCCATACCCTTGTCACAAGCTTTGCACTGCGATTTGTGGGTGAATATCTCATAGAGAGCGGCCAAACCTACCAAGATGTAAATCAACTTGGAGATTGTGGCGCCCTGCCCTCCGAAGAGCATGCCGATGTCCCAACTGAAGATTGCTAGTACAAGCCAGTTGAGACCGCCGATAACTAGTAGAATAAATGATACTTTGTGCATAATATAATTTGTTATGTTAGACCTCGACCTTGATTGGCGTAATTATATCAAAATGGTCCGAATTCATCCCTAGGGTTATGCACAACCTGCCTGCGCAGGCAGGCCCGCTTCAGGCGCTTAAAACTCTCTTCGTAAATTGCCACTGGTACGGTGCCGCGGAGGACGGCTGCGGGGTGGAAGAGGGGGAAGATGAGCCTACCCATCCAAGGCACGGCCTTGCCTTGGTCGCGGGTGATCTTGGCTGTTGGCAGGAAGTAGTTCATTGAGAAACGGCCTAGGGTGGCGATGACCGGCGGATTAATGATTTCGATTTGGCGGGCGAGGTAGGGTTTGTAGGCTTCAATTTCTTCGGGGCTAGGATCGCGGTTATCTGGTGGGCGGCGTTTGACTATATTAGATATGTACACATCTTCGCGCTTCCACCCGAGTGACTCAATCATTTTGTCGAGCAATTTGCCCGAGCGGCCAACGAAGGGGCGGACCAGCCTGTCTTCCTCCGCCCCTGGCGCCTCGCCGATAAACATAACTTTGCAGTCAATATTGCCCTCACCAAATACAAGGTTGGCTGGTTGTAGTGGCAGGCCCTTGTCGGCAAGTATCTCTTGCATAAGTCGCTCAAGTTGACCTTGCTTACCCATGCGGTATATTATAGCAGTAAGATTAATAGTAATTTTAGAAAATCAAATGAAGACAAACAAAGGTAATACGTGGATTGTGGTTTTGGTTGTGGTGGTTTTGGCATTAGGAGCTTGGTTGATCTACGGCCGTTCGCAAAGCGTGGACACTAACCCGCCGCCAGCTGTGACCGATAACACTACAGCCACAGGCAAAGTAGTTTTCTCAATCACTGATGCGGCCGCTAATATGGGCAACGTCACCGCCATTGATATGACAGTGAGCAAGGTTGAGTTGCACAGCGCCACAGATGGATGGGTAACTGCTTCAAGCGACGTGAACAAGTTCAGTCTCCTAACTTTGAAGGCAAGTGGAACATCGCAACTTGCTGCTTCAGTCGATGTTAAGGCTGGTACCTATGACCAGGTGCGAGTAACGGTTGGTTCTGTAACAGTGACCACTGAAGATGGCAAGGTCAACACAGCCAAAGTACCGAGTGGCGAGTTCAAGTTTATGAGCAACGTGGTAGTCACGGGCGGTGCCAGCTCGAGCGTGAATATGGACTTCTTAGCTGACGCTTCACTCCACGTTACTGGCACTGGTCAATATATCTTTGCTCCGGTGGTTAAAGTAGAGGTTCGCAGTAACGCTGATATTCAAGTTGGTGGCGATGTGGTGACTGTTAAAGACGGCACCGTAGACGACGACTCCACCTTCGGCATGAACGCAAATGGCGAGGTAAAGAAGGACTTCAGAATTGACACCAAAGCCAAACTTGATATCGATGTAGGTGGTGGCATAAAAGTTAATGGAGTAATTGTACCCATTCCTGTAGAGACGCAGAGAGTTGGTGGTGATGCGGAAGGTGATGTAAAAGTACAAGTTGGCGGGGTCCCAGGTGGCCCTGCTGGCACAAGCCTGGAACAAAATAGCCCGAGCGGGAAAGGCGAATAGCTTCACTTTAGTTTGTCTTACATAAAACAGAGGCCCGTAAGGCTATCCTTACGGGCGGTCATGGGACGAACTCTTCGCGGGGGAACTGGTCGAGGTCCACAGCGCGTTCGTGCTCTGGCGTGTTTATGGCCAGCACCCCAACGAACTCAGTGAAGCCGTCAATTTCGAGGTGTCGCACAACCTTCATAATCAGTTTGAAGAGTGGCAGTCCGCGGTCGCTACCGCCCCGCTCCCTCTCCCAAAAGCGCTTGACATCTCGCAGACAGTTGGTTGCGCGCCTCACTGTCTCTGCTGCGTTTGTGCCCCACAGCTTACTCAGGGTAAGAGTGTCGAGGACGGGTTGCCAATTCCACCCCGCGTTCTTATCAGGTGGTAGATTGCAGATGGTTGCGAAATCCTCCGCAATCTCTTGCAAATGCGCCCGCAAAATTGTCTGGCGCCGTTTTGCTACTTCTTCCTTTGCCAACGCTGTTTGACCTTCTTCAGTCATGTGACCTCCCTGCCCCAACCCTAGCACAACCTCGACTTACTTCAACGGGTTTTCGCCCCGGATGAGTCTTATCAAAACCATGATAATGGCCACCACAAGTAGAATGTGGATGAACCCGCCGATGGTGTATGAGGTCACGAGGCCCAAGAGC
>Ga0209542_10005865_pt1 | contig 24236 bp, 37 predicted proteins | sample RifCSPhighO2_01_FD_184028 | JGI IMG/M metagenome (GOLD analysis project Ga0209542, IMG submission 184028) | Soil microbial communities from Rifle, Colorado - Rifle CSP2_plank highO2_0.1 (SPAdes) (version 2) | ecosystem: Environmental > Terrestrial > Deep subsurface > Rock core/Sediment ...
CCGCCGCTCTTTTGTAAATTATTGGAAATGGTATCAGGATCAAATGTAACTGCGGTATAAAAATACGTAAAGAAAAAAACCAGAATAAAATATGCTGCGCCGTAGAGCAACATATTTTGGGAAAAGCGTAAAAAGATATCTCCCGCACTCTGTAAAAAGGCGTTTGATGAGGTCGCCAAAAATCCTGCGAACATTTGTGGAAACAACAAAATAGAAAGCGCGAAAATAATGGGGATAACGCCTGCTTGGTTTACCCGCAAAGGAAGATAGGTAGAAAAACCGCCATACATACGCATGCCGCGCACGCGCTTGGTATACGAAACCGGAACAGGACGTTCTCCTTCGGTAATAAAAACCACCGCGGCGATAACCGCGACCCCCAACACCGCAAAGAGAGCAAATAATGGAATCTGCGTGGCGTCAAACGAGACAAGCGTCTGTTGAATACTGGTGGGAACACCCGCCACGATACCCGCAAAAATCATAACAGAAACACCGTTTCCAATACCATATTCTGAAATAAGCTCGCCCAGCCACATAAGAAACAACGCGCCGGCGGTCACGATAATAATATTTGTTGCCATTTCAAACGCTGAAATATCACCCAAAATCCCTTGCCGTGAAAGAAGTGTCAATAACCCATACCCCTGCAATATGGCAAGCGGCACCGTAAGTAAACGAGAATACTGGTTAAATTTTTGACGCCCTGCTTCCCCTGCTTCCTGGTACATTTCTTTCAATTGCGGGAATACAATCGTCATTAATTGCATAATAATAGAACCGGTAATATAAGGGCCCAACCCCAACATGGCGATGGAAAGATTATCCAGCGCACCGCCGGAAAATATATTCAATAATCCCAAAAGTTGGTTTCCAGACAAAAACCTCTGGAGCTGAACTATGTCTACGCCGGGAATAGGCACAACTGCTATCAAACGAGAAACCGCCAAAATACCGCACATAAACAAAATGCGATTACGAAGATCGGGGTCTTTGAAAATTTGAAGAATTTTATTCATTTTTCTTTTACAAGACCTCCCGCCTTCTCGATTTTCTCTTTCGCAGACACCGACACCTCGCATCCTTCTATCGTTACACTTTTTGTAATGCTACCGGTAGCAAGAATTTTGACCTTGATGCCCGCGCGGCTTTTTTTTGAAAGGATGCCTTTTGCTATAAGCGTTTGCGGGGAAACAGTTTCTCCCTGCTTAAACATACGCTCTACCAACGCCACATTAAACACAAGAGGACGGATGCGAAACGCCTTAAAACGATATCCGCGCTTTTTGGGAATTTTAGCAAGAACATCGCGCAACTGCGGACGAATTCTCCGCCCCGCGCGGGCCTTCTGTCCCTTAGTACCGCGACCTGAAAACGTGCCGCGTTTGCCGCCGCGACCTACGCGCTTTGTTTTTTTATTCCCACCAGCTTGTAGCGTATGTAGCTGCATAGAGTTACATGTTTAATTTTTGTAACGCTTTCATTGTTGCCAGCGCGTTATTCAACTTGTTGGTCGAACGCGATACGATCTTACCCGTAATATCTTGAATTCCCGCCAAATCGCATATTACCCGTATAGGTCCGCCCGCCATAACCCCGCGGCCTTTACGAGCTGGTTTCAACAACAACTGAGATCCCGCGTGTTTTGCAAATACTTCATGGGGAATAGTACCTTCCTTAGTAAGAGGCACGCGCATCATATGTTTTCGGGCTTGCTTGAACGCCTTTTCGATCGCGAGAGCAGTATCAACTCCTTTTGCAGAAGCAAACCCCACATCCCCTTTTCGGTTCCCAATGACCAAAGAAGCGCGAAAACTAAAACGGCGCCCGCCTGCCATCACGCGGGCAACTCGCCGAAGATCAATCAACTTCTGCTCATATTCAGGTTTTTCTCTTTTTTGTTTTTGCGTTTGAGAACGCTTTCGCATGTATGCCATTTCCTTATCCTTCCTTAAAGTAACTTAAAATTCAAGACCTCCCTCCCGCGCGCCCTGGGCAAGAGCGCGAACACGCCCTTGATATCGATACCCGCCGCGATCAAAAATTATCTGCTTTATGTCTTTTTCCAAGGCTCTCCGTGCCAATTCCTGCCCTACAAGACGAGCCGTATCGCTCTTTGAAACCGATTTTTTTGCTCCGACGGCACCAGAAACCGCCTTGCTATGCACACTCAATAATGTTCGCCCTGCCACATCATCAATGACTTGACCATACACAAAACGGTTGGAACGAAAAACCGAAAGCCGCGGACGACTCGGAGTACCAAGCGCCTTACTGCGAACTTTCTTGTGTCGCCGAAGTCTTTTTATCTTTTTTTGATGCAACTGTTTCATTGGTTATGAATTTATGCTCCCACTCCTGCTTTCTTTCCAGCCTTACGGATAATATGTTCTCCCTTGTAATGAATACCCTTTCCTTTATACGGCTCCGGTTTGCGGTACTCGCGAATTACCGCCGCGACCTGACCGACCATTTCTTTATCTATTCCGGATACCCGAATTTCGTTCTTTTCCACAGCAATATCTATACCGGAAGGAGCTGTGTATCGGATGGGATGAGAAAAACCAAGGGAAAGCAGTAAATCTTTTCCTTCTACCGATGCGCGATATCCTATTCCTTCCAATTCCAACACCTTTATGAAACCTACTGAGACACCTAAAATCATATTCCGCGCGTGCGCATAAAACGAACCAACCAAATGATTGACATCTTTGGCGTTCGGCGCCGGAGTTACATTAAGAGCACGGCCGTCTTCGGACATCTCTAAAACCACCTCCCGAGAAAGAACGCGCGAAACAGTTCCTTTGGATCCGGCCACCGTAAAAACATTATCCGCGACTGAAACGGTTACTCCTGCTGGTACTCCTATAGGTTTTGATGAAAGACGTGTCATAGAAATCAGATATGTAGGCTTTAGGCACGGGGACTTAGAATAAAATCCTACTGCCTAGAGCCTAACGTACTAGCGCCTAGATTACCATACTTCACATAAAACTTCTCCCCCCACATGCGCCATGCGGGCCGCCGGCGAAGACATAACGCCGCGCGACGTAGAGACAATAAACATGCCGCCTACTCCCTTTCGCGAATCACGCAAATCGCGCGATCGTGCGTACGCGCGTTGGCTCTGTTTGCTGATCCTTCGAAACCCATGCATACGCGCATTGCCGTCTTTATCATACGCAATGATAATATCAAGCACCCGACGATTGCGCCTCCCTCGTTTTATCACATCATCAACGAATCCCGCTTCTTTGAGTACGCGGACTATTTCGTCTTTTATTGCCGAATAAGGAACAACAACGCTATGCTTCCGCACCGCTTGCGCATTCGATATTCGTATAATCATGTCTGATATGGGATCCATAATAAATTTAAACATTTACCACGACGACTTCTTTATGCCTGGCAATTCTCCGCGAACAGCCAACTCTCGAAAACAAATTCTGCACAAATCAAACGGCCGCATATATCCGCGTTTGCGCCCACACCGAAAACATCTGCGCACCACACGCGTTGTGAATTTTGGTTTCTTTTTCGACCTTGCGTTTGTAGATGTTTTTGCCATAGTACTCTCTAATAATCCGAATAAGAACGAATAATGCGAATTGAAATTTTATATAACATGTGTTTGTATATTCGCATTATTCGCGACTACTCTTTCTTAAGCGGAAACCCCAATAAACGAAACAATGCAAGAGCTTCCTCGCGTGTCTTTGCGTTCGTATTCACCGTGGTTTCCAATCCAAACACAAAACGCGTATCTTCTCCTATGGTTTCAGGAAAAATAGTATGCTCACGAATGCCAATAGTCAAGGCGCCTCCTTGATCAACCGCTTTCGGGTCAAGTCCTCGAAAATCGCGCGTGCGCGGTATCGCAGCGGCCACCAACCGTTCCAGAAAATCATACATGCGCTTGCCGCGCAATGTAACTTTGTGGCCTATCACTTGTCCTTGGCGCGTTTTAAAGGAAGCGACAGAAGTACGCGCGACACAAGGAAGCGGACGCTGTCCGGTAATAGCAGAAAGATATTTTACCACCTCCTCATCGCCTCCTTTGTCACGCCCCACGCGCCCGGTGCCCACATTCACCACCACTTTCATAATACGTGGCACTGCCATCGCATGAGAATATCCAAAACGTTTCCGCATAGCGGGAGTAACTTCTTCTTTATATTTTTCCTGTACCGTTTTCATAAACAATAATGTTATATAGCGCTTCCACATTTTTTACAAACCCGGATCTTTTTCTCGCCTTCCAACCGGTATCCTGCACGCGTTGCCTTGCCGCATGATCCGCATACAAGCTCCACATTAGAAACATGCACCGATGAAGCAAATTGAATCACCTCCCCCTTTTGTCCTTGGCGGCGCGGGCGGACATGGCGTTTCAACATATTTACTCCATCTACCACAACCCGCTCACGGACACGGAGCACGCGCAAAATTTTTCCGGTACGTCCCCGATCTTTTCCCGCAATCATTTTTACGTTGTCTCCTTTCTTTATTTTCATACCACTTCTTCCGCCAATGAAATAATCTTGGTAAATCCACGTTCCCGCAACTCGCGCGGTATAGGGCCAAACATACGCCCGCCACGGGGTTCAAGCCCATCCACAAGCACGCCCGCATTATCGTCGAACCGAATATACGACCCGTCCTGCCGACGAAACGGCTGGGATTGACGCACAATAACCACACGCACAATATCCTTTTTCTTTACCGTTTTTTTAGGCTCGGCAACTTTCACGGACGCAACTACCACATCTCCGATGCGCGCGTAGCGGCGCCTGGTACCGCCCAAAACCTTAAAAACCTGGACAATCTTTGCGCCCGTATTATCCGCCACTTTTAATCTTGTCTGTGGTTGAATCATATATACATTATATTTTGCTAACTATCTTCCATCTCTTATCCTTCGATAACGGCCGCGTTTCTTGTATCACTACCGTATCACCGACTTTATATTCGTTGTTTTCATCGTGCGCTTTAAACTTTTTACTTACCTTGTAATATTTTTTATACTTCGGATATTTTTGCAATCGTGTAACCAAAACGACTGCCGTACGCATCATACGATCGGATACTACAACCCCTTTTAGTTTTTTCGGATATACCTGTTCCATATAATGAATGCCGCTACCGCGCCTTGCGTTCGTGTATTACCGTCTTTATCTGCGCAATAGTACGCCGTAACGACCCTGCTTCCTTTACATTTTTTACGCGGCCTGCCGCAAGACTAAACCGCGCGTCACTTAACTGTCTCTCAACAGTAGGCAACATCTGCAAAAGCTCTTCGATTGTTTTTTCTTTTATATCGCGTATGTTCATACAATCATTTTGACAACGTTTCGTTGCGGCTTACGACTTTTACTTTCATGGGCAATTTGGCACCTGCTCTGCGAAGCGCCTCGCGTGCAATCTCATCCGTAACGCCATCCATTTCGAAAAGAATGCGGCCGGGACGAACGGGAAACACATAATGATCCGGGGCTCCCTTTCCTCCCCCCAACGTGGTTTCCGGAGGGCGTTTTGTTATGGGCTTATCAGGGAAAATCCTAATCCAAATCTTTCCTCCGCGCTGAACATAACGGGTCATAGCTCTGCGCGCAGCCTCAATTTGGCGTGAATTAATCCAGCGCGCTTCCAATGCCTTTAAACCAAATGACCCGAATGCCAAGGTAACGCCGCGCGTTTCCATACCACGGCTTCTGCCTCGCTGCCATTTTCTATGTTTTACCTTCTTTGGAACTAACATGATCGCTTTGGGTTTTACTTTTTATCAAATACTTCACCTTTATATATCCAAACCTTCACGCCTATGGTGCCATACGGTAACCGGGCTTCTTGTAAAGCATAATCAATATTCGCTCGCAGGGTTTGCAAGGGAATACGGCCTTTCCGCAACCATTCATACCGCCCCATCTCGGATCCGTCAAGTCTTCCTTTCAATGCGACTTTTACGCCTAACACTTCTTTGTTTGCGTTCGTTTTTTCAATGGTATTTTTGAGCACGCGGCGAAATGGCAACCGGCGTTCAAGATCTTGTACCATCATTTGAGCCACGATATTGGCATAGGTTTCCGGCATGCGCACCTCTTCAATCGTGAGACGCACTTCCAAACGTCCCCGGCCTTCCACGCCTCCTTCTGGCGCACGGACACCTGCCGTACCCGGCTGGTGTTCTACTTTGGAAATAAATGCCTGTATCTTTGTTTTTAATTTTTCCGCGCCTTCCCCGCCGCGTCCGATAAGAATACCGGGTTGACTTGTTTTTATAATAATCGTAAGAGCCCGGGGAGATCGCTCAATTTCGATGCTTTCTATCAAGATGCCATGCAATTCCCGCCAAAGATATTCGCGTAGTAATGTGTCTATTTTCAACACCTGCCGATACCCACGCGTATCAAACCACCGTGAACGCCACGGTTTTAATATTCCTAATCGTATACCGTATGGATGTGCTGTGTGAGTCATATGTTGTCAGGTTCTCCCACTACTAATGTAATATGGCTTGTCCGTTTGCGAATGGGAGTTGCGCGGCCATGCGCGCGCGGCATAGAACGCTTAAACATCGGTCCCGCGTTCACCAAAAGCGAACAGACAACTAAATTATGTTCCGCCAATCCTTTCTGTTTTGCGTTATCTACCGCCGATGCGAGTAACGTCTGTAATAGTGGCGCTGGCCGCTGGGGAAGCAATGAAAGTTGCACACGAGCAGCGCTGACCGGCAAGCCGCGAATAACATCGGCAACACGCCGCACCTTCTGAGGGGACGTACGCGCATAGTTTAATTGTGCTTTTGCGGTTACCATGCTATTTTTTTACCGATGGAGCTATCGTTGCGGCAGTTTTTGCTTTTTGTTCTTGTTCTTTTTGCATTTTCCCTCCATGGCGTACAAACTTGCGCGTGGGGCTGAACTCACCAAGTCTATGCCCAATCATATCTTCACTGATAATCACCACAATATGTTCTTTGCCATTATGCACGCCAATCGTATAGCCAAGCATCTCAGGACTGATCATAGAACTTCTCGCCCATGTTTTTATCACGGCTTTCGAACCCGGCGTTGCTTTAGAAAGCTTCTTCAAAAGCTTTTCATCTACATACGGACCTTTTTTAGAACTGCGTGACATTATCTTAATTTTATGCTGATTACTATTGATACCATGCGTTGCGTGATTTTTCAACCCCGCGGATATTCTACTTCTTCCGTCGTTCCTCTATAAAATTATTTGAATATTTCTTGCTCCGACGCGTTTTCACGCCGCGCGTACCCTTCCCCCACATATTCTTGGGGCGGCGCGTGCCGCGCAATGCTCTTCCCTCACCACCTCCATACGGGTGATCCACTGGGTTCATGGCAGATCCGCGAACAGTAGGCCGGATCCCCATCCAACGAGACCTGCCCGCCTTTCCATACACGACAAACCGATGTTCTTCAGCGCCCAACCTTCCGATGGATCCCCAACAGCGTTCATGCACGCGACGAATTTCTTTGGACGGCAAACGTAAAAGCATATAAGACGCGTCATGCGCCAGCACTTCAGCGCCCACGCCGGCAGAACGAACAAGCTTACCCCCTCCTCCCGGTTGCATTTCAACATTGTATACAAATGTTCCCACAGGAACACGCCCCAAAGGCAACCGATTCCCCGGCTCCAGGGGCGCAGTTTCAGAGACAATAATCTCCGCCCCAATAGCCATGCCTTGGGGAAGCAACACATACCGCTTTTCACCATCACGGTATACTATAAGGGCGATGTGCGAGGTGCGATTAGGATCATATTCGTAAGAAAGCACGCGGGCAGGAACATTTTGTTTTTCCTGGCGAAAATCCACCAACCGATACAAGCGCTTGTGTCCGCCACCCTTGTGGCGTGTGGTTATACGTCCGGCATTATTACGACCTACCGCGCGTTTTCGGCCATAAGAAAGACTCTTTTCCGGGCCTCCCCGAACAAGAGATGAACGGGAACTCACCGTCATGCCACGCCTTCCAGGAGTTGTTGGTTTTAAGTGACGCATATGCTGAATTTAAGCAAGTTCAATTTTTTGATCCGGGCGTATGGTTACAAACGCTTTTTTATACCCGCCATTCCAGCCAGTAAGACGACCCCGCCGCACTTTTTTATACGGCGTGCAAACCACGCGCACGTTTAGCACTTCAACACTAAAACGCGCCGCAACTGCGCGCCGGATCATGATTTTGTTCGCCCGTTCCGACACAAAAAACGTATAGGTTCCTGTTTCACTGAGCCTGGTTGCTTTTTCGCTTATAACCGGACGCCGAAGAATTATTCCGTCTTTAGTGTCCGCAGAAATTGTTTTTTGTTGAGCCATACTATTGTCCCAGTTTTGCTAAAGATTCTAAAACCAACAGGGATGACTTTGGGACCATCACATATTTTACTCCTAGCACACTCTCCACAGTAACATTTCGGGCTTCACATGATTGCACGCGCGGTAAATTGCGAAGCGCCCGCGCCGTAGACGCATCGTGCGTGGGAAGCGCCACAAGTGTCGTTGCTTTGTTTCCACCAATATCGGCAATTCCCCCTTTCATCACCAGCGCGCAAAACAGAGAATGCGCCTCACGCGCGCGTCCACTGGGAAATGAAAGATCCTCCATCACCACTATCTCGCCACTCTTTGCTTTTCCCGAAAGAGAGACCAACAACGCTTTACGGCGCATGCGTTTGTTTATTTTTTGGTCATATACGCGTTCCGTGCGCGGTCCATGCGTAACCCCTCCGCCAATCCACAAAGGCGATCGAATGGACCCATGCCGCGCTCTTCCTGTGCCCTTTTGTTTCCATGGCTTTTTACCGCCTCCGGAAACTTCCCCCCGATCCTTCGTATGAGCCGTATTCGCCCGTTTATTCGCGCGCCCGGCTTCTACCACTTGTTTTACTAGTGCGGCATTCCATGGCAACCCAAAAACACTATCGGGCAGTTGCACCATTCCGGTCTTTTCTCCGCTCGCATTGTACACATTCGTTTCCATAGTTAAGCGCTTATTTCCACCAAACTTCCGCGATGTCCGGGAATGCCGCCTTTTAATGCAATAATATTTTGATCAGGATATATGTTTACTACACGTACGCCTCGCATAGATACTCGTTCCCCCCCCATACGGCCTGCCATACGCTGACCTTTCAGAACACGTTGCACGCCACCCGCCCCGATGGAACCCGGCTGACGATGCGCGTGTTTTACTCCGTGCGTGCTGGAAGCGCCATGGAACCCATGACGTTTTACGCCACCCTGAAATCCTTTACTCTTTGAGACACTTGCAATGGTCACCCGATCACCCACGGCAAACTGCGAAACAGTAAGCGTCGCGCCAAGCTCATGGATACCCGTCGCGTCTTTAGTATGCAGGCTTTTCAAACGAACCTCCCGCCGCATATTATTGCGCCTCACCTGCAAAGCAGTATATCCATCTTTCTCATTCGTCCGTATTAAAGAAACCTCCACAGGCGCCGCCAACACCAATGTCACGGGTTCAGCTTTGCCGTCTTCCCGAAACATTTGCGTCATTTCTTGTTTTTTTCCTACTATGAATTTCATGATTCTTTTTTATGTTTTGCACAGGGACTCTATTTGAAAAATACCGGAGCGATGTCCGGTATTTTCGCTTCTAAACTGTTCCGGCACTATCCCATCTTTATCTCTATATCGACACCCGCGGGTAATGTAAGATTTGTAAGGGCATCAATAATTTTAGGCACCGGATTCAAAATATCAATCAACCGTTTGTGCACGCGCATTTCAAACTGCTCCCGCGCGTTTTTGTGAACAAATGTAGACCGGTTTACCGTATATTTACGTATCTCTGTTGGCAACGGCAGAGGTCCCACGACTTCCGCGCCATAGCGTGTTACCGTTTCTACAATCTGACGCACACTTGAATCAATGATCTTATGGTCGTACCCACGAATGCGAATACGCAATTTTTGTTTTTCTTCTTCCTTCTTTTGAGCCATATCTGATCTATTTTACAATCTTGGTCACCACGCCGGCACCCACCGTGTGTCCGCCTTCACGAATAGCAAACCGCTGACGCTCTTCCAAGGCAATCGGAGAAATCAGTTTTACCTGGAACGTAATGGTATCTCCAGGCATAACCATTTCCGTTCCCTGCGGAAGTGTTACATCTCCGGTTACATCTGTGGTGCGAATGTAGAATTGCGGTTTATATCCGCTAAAAAAGGGCGTGTGGCGGCCTCCTTCTTCTTTTGTCAAAATATACACCTCCGCTTCAAACTCCGTATGCGGCGTAATGGACCCGGGTTTTGCCACAACCTGTCCGCGCTCTACATCTTCTTTCTTGAGTCCTCGCAACAGCAAACCCGCGTTGTCTCCGGCTATGCCTTCGTCCAAAGACTTGTTGAACATTTCAATACCTGTAACAACAGACTTTTGCGTATCGCGAAGCCCTATAATTTCAACTTCCTCGTTTACTTTTACCAATCCCCGTTCAATGCGACCCGTTATAACTGTGCCTCGGCCTTCAATGGAAAACACGTCCTCCACGGGCATAAGAAACGGCTTGTCTTTTTCACGAACAGGCTCGGGAACATATTCATCCAATGTTTTGATAAGTTCAACAACTTTCTTTACGTTTTCATCGTCCGCGGAAGTCGCTTCCAACGCTTTTAAAGCAGACCCGCGTATAATCGGCGTGGTATCTCCGGGAAACTCATACTTGGAAAGAAGTTCGCGAATTTCCGCTTCCACCAAATCAATAAGCTCAAGATCGGAAACCATATCGACTTTATTGAGAAACACCACAACCGCAGGCACGCCGACCTGGCGCGCAAGAAGAATGTGTTCACGCGTCTGCGGCATGGGACCATCCACCGCGGAAACCACTAATATAGCGCCGTCCATCTGAGCGGCGCCCGTAATCATGTTCTTGATATAATCAGCGTGCCCGGGCGCGTCGATATGCGCGTAGTGCCGCTTTTCAGATTCATACTCCGAGTGATGAAGCGCGATAGTAATGCCCCGCTTCCGTTCTTCAGGCGCTTTATCGATATCATCAACTTTCTCAAGGCGCACTTTCATTCCCGCCAAATTCAAAGAATGAAGAATTGCCGCCGTAAGGGTGGTTTTTCCATGGTCCACGTGGCCAATCGTGCCAACGTTTACATGCGGTTTTGTTCGTTCAAATTTTTCTACTGCCATAGGGTGTAAAAATTAAAATTATAATGATTAATTAATGTTTTTATACTCTACCATAGGGAAAGGAAAATCGTCAACCCCACAATCATCCTTTACAAAGGAAGTCTGTCAATATCAAACTCTTCTTCCAACGGCATAGCGGCAAGAGCGGCCGCTGAACCAGCTTCATTTGATACGCGTTCCTTTATTTCCTCCGGCACATGGGGAACACTATCAAACGATTCCATTGTTGGCAAGGTCTCAATATCAATGCCGGTAAGGAGCGAATACTCCTTTGCAGGCAAAACCACAAATTCTTCTCCGCTCGAAGAAACATAGCGCGTGGGACGCTGTATGTTGTACTCATCCAAGTAATCACCAAGTTTTGCAAACATTATTGTAGGATACGAAACAACAAACCAATTGACAAGTCGCAACCTGTGTGTATAGATGAAATAAATACAAGAAAGGAGGTGTGTTATGAACACATCAGAAAGAATCATCGTTGGCAACCTTGAGTCTTCATATCTCTCCCTGTTGGACAGAATGTTCTTAGAAAAATATGCCAAGGAAAATCCTACACCAAAAGACGACCCGGGCACCGCTGTTTATTTTCGGCATGGTAACGACTTCATTTTCCTTACAGATGCTCTCGTACCGACAAAAAAAAGCCGTTCTTTTTGTAAAGACGCGCCTCATGGATTCTACCTAGGTGGTACTAATGGTTTCATTCGCACCGCGAATGAACTTCTGGCAATTTCCGATGAGCGGCTGAAATTTTTCAAACCATTCCCATCTGGTCGGGCACATCGCGATGAAGGTGGAAATCTAAGGCTTGTTTTCGAGCGTGAATTCCTGGAAGAAGTCTTTGTATTTGCTCTAGATCATAGTGCTTACTATGTTCCCAACGGAATTCCAAATGGATCCGAGACAAGGTTAAACGGGGAAGTAATTGGAATCAAGATCAAGAGTGAAGAACCGACCAAATTGGGGGAGCTCCACGAGCTCGGGTACTTCGTAAATGAACCAGAAAAACTTCTCGAACTCCATGTAGAATGGAACATATCCGGTCTTTCCGTCCCCTATTCAGTGCTCTACACCGAAGACTGGTTCCGAGGCGGTTGGCCGGGAATTCCCGTCTCCGTCCTTTCGCTCGAGACCGGGAAAATGGTCGGCGTATTTGCGGGCCAACAAGGGTTTGTTCCCATTGACTGGGTTCATCACCCTTCGGTAGAAAACTACCTCGGTCCAAAGCGTTACCTGTAAAAAATTATCTAACCTCAAACAAAAACCCGGTCCCGCCTCCCAAAAGAACTGTTCTTATGGGTTGGCGAGATCGGGTATTTTTTTACTAAAAACTTGAAATTTACTTTCGCCCCTCCACAATCTGAGTTGCCACATGCTGGGGCATTTCTTCGTAACTGGAAAACTCCATCGTGTAACTTGCCCTGCCTTCGGACATGGAACGAAGATTTGTTACATACCCGAACATTTCGGCAAGCGGCACTTTCGCGTCTATAACTTTTACGTTCATGCGGTCGCTCATTTCTTCAATGCGTCCGCGCTTGGAATTAATATCTCCGGTAACATCCCCCATGAATTTATCGGGTGTTATTACTTCCACTTTCATAATCGGCTCCAGTAAAATGGGTGAAGCGCGTTTTACCACTTCTTGAAACGCCATGGAACCGGCAATTTTAAACGCACCCTCCGACGAGTCCACTTCATGATACGAGCCGTCGTACAAGGTAACCTTCGCGTCAATAAGCGGAAAACCCGCGTATACGCCTTTATCCGCCGCCTCACGCACACCCTTTTCAACCGCCGGAATATACTCGCGCGGAATAACCCCTCCTTTTATTTTTTCTTCAAATTGAAGTCCCGCGCCCCGTTCCAACGGCTCAATTTTCAACCACACATGCCCGTACTGCCCGCGACCGCCCGATTGACGAATATATTTTCCTTCTGCCTCGGCTGTCTTTTTTATCGTCTCTTTATAAGCAACTTGGGGGCGACCCACGTTTGCTTCCACCTTAAATTCGCGCTTCATGCGGTCTACCAAAATTTCCAAATGCAATTCGCCCATACCCGCGATAATGGTTTCTAATGTTTCAGGATCGGACTTAATACGAAACGTTGGATCTTCATCAGACAAACGTTTCAATGCAAGCCCCATTTTTTCCTGGTCGGCTTTTGTTTTTGGTTCAATGCGCATGGCAACCACCGGTTCAGGGAAAGTAATTTTTTCCAAAATAACCGCGTGATCGGGATCACAGAGCGTATCTCCGGTAAATGTGCTCTTCATGCCCACCAAAGCGCCAATCTCGCCCGCGAAAATTTCTTTTACTTCCTCGCGATCATTCGCGTGCATGCGCAAAATGCGACCCACGCGTTCTTTCTCACCCTTGGTCGCGTTTAATACATACGAGCCCGCCGCGAGCATGCCGGAATACACACGGAAAAACGTGAGCTGACCTACATACGGATCGGTTTGTAATTTGAACGCAAGCGCGGAAAACGGGGCGTCGTCTTTTGCTTCCCGCACAAGTTCCGCGTCTGTTTTTGGATCATGCCCTTTTACCGCGGGAACATCGGTAGGAGCCGGCAAATAATCAATCACGCCATCAAGCAACACTTGAACGCCTTTGTTTTTGAGCGCGGAACCGCAAAACACGGGCACCAGTTGATAGGCGAGCGTTGCTTTGCGTAACGCCGCGCGTAATTCCTGTTCAGAAATATCCCCTCCTTCAAGAAAACGCTCGGTAAGCGCATCGTCCGTCTCGGCTACTTTTTCGAGTAATACGGCGTGCCACTTCTCCGCTTCCTCTTTCTGATCTTCCGCAATATCACCCTCGCCCACTTTCTCACCCCGTTCCCCGTCAAACGTGATTGTCTTCATTCGCACTAAATCAATGATGCCCGCAAAATCGGATTCAAGGCCTATGGGAAGCGTAACCGCGACCGCGTTTGGCGTAAGCCGTTGCAGAATAGAGTCAAAACTTTTTTCAAAACTCGCGCCCATGCGATCAAGTTTATTGATAAAACAAATGCGCGGCACTTTGTATTTATCAGCCTGGCGCCATACGGTTTCCGATTGCGGCTCCACGCCCGCCACGCCGTCAAACACCACCACGCCTCCATCGAGCACGCGAAGCGAGCGCTCTACTTCGGCGGTAAAATCGACATGTCCCGGGGTATCAATTATATTAAAACGATATTCTCCTCCGTCGGGCGCGTAGGTGCGTTTCCAAAAACAGGTGGTAGCGGCGGCGGTAATAGTAATGCCGCGTTCACGCTCCTGTTCCATCCAATCCATAACCGCCTCTCCTTCATGCACTTCGCCGATTTTATGGGATACGCCCGTGTAAAACAACACACGCTCGGAAACAGTTGTTTTACCGGCGTCGATGTGGGCTATGATCCCGAAATCTCGGGTTTGTTCTATGGGGTATTGTCGGGGCATAGCGCTATGTTTAACGTCGAAACTTTTTACTTCCTATAAATCTCATGCATACCGATATCCACATACACTACCGTGTGATCATTTACAAAATAAAAGTGTACTCGATATTCCCGATTCACCGAGTACGCCCAATCGTTTTTTAGTTTACCTCCAAGCTTATGTGTCTCAAGTGAAGGATGAAATGCGTTTTCTCGAAAAATCTTATCTTTCTTTCGCGCAAGCTGTTGAATTCTCTTTGGGAGCCAAAAGAAACTTTTTTCAAACCGCATAGAACTATCAATGCGAGAAACAGGACGAGACATCATGGCGGGTTACATCAATTCTTTCAAATCCTTTATCTGTCTTGTCTTACCTTGCTTCCACTCTCTGCGCGCAAGCCGCGACGCCTCCTTGGCATCCTCCATCTCCCAGTGACGCCTTGCTTCTTGTGTAAGCTCTTTTGGTTCAACCAAAACTAGCCGTCTCGTTCCATAACGACTCGATAACATCTTTTTGGGAATTGTTATAGTAATTGTTTCCATGAAAATAATTATGCCACAAATCTACTACCACGCAAAATGGGCAAATGCCTTATTCGCCTCTGCCATGCGGTGCGTATCTAACTTCTTTTTGATCGCCGCACCTTCGTTTTTTGTTGCCGCAATCAACTCTTCCGCCAAACGCTCGGCCATGGAACCTCCCTTGCGACTGCGCGCCGCCTGCACCAACCAGCGCATGGTAAGCGTCATGCGTCGAGGTCCGCGCACCTCCACAGGCACCTGATAGTTAGCGCCTCCGACTCGGCGGGAACGCACTTCCACCGCGGGCGCGATGTTATCAAGCGCAAGATCAAACACGGGTACCGGATTTTCCACGCTTGCCTTTTTGCCAATCAATTCAAGAGCATCATACACTACGCGTTCTGCCACGGACTTTTTTCCATCGTACATAATCACATTAATAAACTTGGCAATCCGCGGAGATTCCCATTTGTAGTCCGATTTGATTATTCTTTTTATATTTCGTTTGCGTCTCATAAGAGTATTCGCATTATTCGTGTTTATTCGCGTTGTTCGTGATTACTATTTTGGTCGCTTCGCCCCATATTTACTGCGCCCCTGTCTGCGAGCCTCTACTCCGGTAGTATCCAACTTACCGCGCACAATGTGATAGCGCACCCCCGGCAAGTCTTTTACGCGCCCCCCGCGGATAACTACCACCGAGTGCTCCTGCAAATTGTGCCCCTCTCCCGGAATGTACGCCGTAACCTCCATACCGTTCGTCAACCGCACGCGAGCGATTTTCCGAAGGGCGGAGTTTGGTTTTTTAGGTGTAGTGGTACGCACCGCCACACATACCCCGCGCTTAAACGGCGACGGATAATACACGGTGCGATTTTGTACCGTGTTTAAACCGCGCCGGAGCGCCGGTGTTTTTGCTTTTGCCCGGACGATCTTCCGCGGTTTACGCACAAGTTGGTTTATAGTAGGCATTACTCTAGAAGCTAGATAAATGATAATAGAGTCTAAACTATCAAACAAAGGGTGCAACGTCAAGCACATACTCATCCAATGGCCGCCACGCGAATTGCAGAAGAATTACATAACGTCTTGCGATGACCCCATATTGAGCTCTTTATTAATATTTTTCATATTTTGGTCATCGCAAGACGTTATATTGCAAAGGTCATCGGATGAGAGAAATACACCCTGTGCTATAAAGCAACTCCTGTAAATAATCGGAACAAAATAGTAACTATCGGAAAAATCACGCTGGAAAAAAAGAAAATAAAAACGAGAAGCAGAATAAATCCATACTGTTCCAAAAATTGTCGCACATGATCCATTCGGTAGGGAAGCAGAGTAAGTAATATCTGTGAACCATCAAGTGGCGGAATAGGCACTAAATTAAACACCGCAAGCGCAATATTTAAAAGAACGACAGATACCGTTATTTCAATAAACGCGTCCGGGATCGCAAATGGGAAAAACCCCCCAAATCTAATTATGAGTCCAAAAAAGAGCGCCACAAAGAGATTTGAGAATGGTCCTACCACCGCCACAAGACTCGGACCCCATTTCTGATTCCGAAGATTGTACGGATTATAGGGTACGGGCTTAGCCCAACCAAAAATAATACTTCCCGGAAGCAACGAAAGTAAAAACGGAAGAATAATAGAGCCAAACGGATCTACATGCGGAATGGGGTTTAAGGTAAGCCGCCCCGCGTATTTTGCGGTAGGGTCGCCCAATGCGTACGCCATAAACCCATGAGAAACTTCATGAATAACTACAGACATTACCAAAATGGCTATCTGAAATATAAAACCGACGACAGACTGATCCATTCACCTTTTATAGCACTGTTGCGTATAAAATAAAAATCTGCTATAAATTCTTCATGGCAAAAATATGCCCCACGTGCAATAAAACATCCCGAATGGGCGGTGAGCGCTCGCTTTTGCGCGCGCACTATAACCCCGTTCAATGGAAACGGCATTATCCAAACCTGCAATGGGCGACATTGCCAACCGGTAAGCGCATTAAAATATGCACCCGATGTCTCAAAAGCAACAAACATCTCGAAACCAACGCAAAAAAATGATACTCTGGGACTACCAGAGTAATTTTTTATACGGGGTGTAGTATACCGGCAGTACGCATGCATGGGGTGCATGTAGACCGGGTTCGATTCCCGGCACCCCGACCAACATAGACATTTTGAAAATTCAGAGGCGGTTCATTCTAATTTTTTCCGCCAATCAACAACTTTTTGCGAAAAAGGTCTGGGCCAAAGAAATCTTTGGCTCGCACCTGCTTCTTGGCGAAAAAACAGTCCGTCCCGCCGAAGGCGGGACTCCGAATTCGTTTGGAAAAATGGGGGGAAATCAGTGGGACGCGCTTCGCGCGTCCCACCTTCTGGCTTTGAAAAAACCGCTAAGTTCCATTTTGGTGCGCGGGAGAGGATTTGAACCTCCACGTCCTTGCGGACACCAGCCCCTCAAGCTGGCGTGTATACCGTTTCACCACCCGCGCATATTAAGAATGACTTTTATTATACAAAAACCACTGAATTTCTCAATGGTTTATGTTTCATTCTTCGATGATGTCTCCTCTGATTTTTCTTCCTGTCCATCCACAATTTCAGTACTTTTAGAAGAGGGTGGATCAAACCCAATGCGAGTTTTTCCTTTCAAGGAAATTTGTTTCTCACGTTTGCGAAGTTCTTTTACCGCCTTTTCACGCACATAGTACAGTTTAGCGCGACGGGTTTTAGACCGTTTCATGATCTCTATTTTTTCAATAACAGGTGAATAGAGCGGAAAAATACGTTCAACACCCACTCCAGAAACTATCTTTCGGGCTGTAAATGTGGCCCCCGCTTCGTGGCCGTGTTTTCGCGCAATTACAAGCCCCTCAAACACTTGGAGGCGTGTTTTATCTCCTTCTTTGATGCGCTGATGAACGCGAATAGTATCCCCCGACCGCAGATCAAGGTTTTTACGTTCTTCCACGTTTACCGGTGTTTGAATAATGGCTGATTGCATGTCTTGTACTTATAACAAAAAGGCGGCTATTTTGCAACAGTCCGCCCCCTTCATATAGATAGAACATCCTCTTCAAACTCCCGCCGTTCCTGCACTGTAAGACGAGATTCTCCTTTTTGATATCGCCGCGCGTTGCCCCAACAAGGACAGAGAAGATCATTGTAATGCTGATTTCGATCCTCTTTCAATCTGCGACGCATATGGCGCAAAACTTGGTAACGCCGCCACGCACGATTACGAATCATGTTCATACGTACCTCCAAGAAAATTGTAGCATGAACGTATACCAATGTGGTATGGTTCCTATATGAAACCTGGCAGAGAATACATACCGGAAGTTGGCTCAGTGAGCGAGACACGACTCCTTTCCCCTGAACAAGAACATAGTAAAAATCTGGCCGATGGTGTCGAACGTTACACCGAATTTATAGACTCTTTCCGGCCCACCGTTCATAGAGATGGTTTTGGCACAGATATCACCTATCGCAAACGAGTTGCCGAACAATTGGGAGCATCTTCGGAAGAACGTTTGCGTTCTTTTCCAGATGGGACTAAGCAACTGAAGAAAAACACGCAGGTATTTTTTGACAGTAACGCAATTGTGCGCTCAAAAATCCTCCAAGAAAACCGAGATGCAGGACGTGTCCCTGACGAGGATTTTTTTTCGAGCCTATATAACACCGTACAATTCCAGCAAGAAATGAGCCGGCTTATTCTCCAACACCGATTTGTTCCCACTATCGATACCTCTATGCAAAAATTCTGGGGGGTGTTTGAAAAAGCCTCCTCGCCCATTATCTCAGACCCAAACTTTGCGCGTGAACAACAACACGGAATTGAACACGCGGTTACCGCGTCTCATCTTCTGGAAACACGTGGATGGCGCATACATAAACCGCGGGTGAAAAGTGACATACAAGAAGGAATCGACGGATTTGCCACTGGCACAACTCTCGAAGGAAAAGAAATTATTCTTGCGCTTCAGTTTAAATCAACCCCCGCCACCGCTCCCCCTCTCGTCGATGTAAAAGTTCTCTATCCATTCCCCAATCAAGCTGACATAGAAGAAGATGCCTGGAACCTTGTAGAGAGTGTAAAAAAATATCGCCTCAAAAACCCTAATCTTCCTCTCTTTCCAGTGATCATGCGCATTCCGCCTGCGGAAAAAACCCCTCATATTCGCCGTGGAACAGGCCTTCTGGCGTCTTTAGGCGCGGCAGATGCTCTTCTTGACGAAACGGGTAAAAAAGCGTTAGAATATGCGGAGACGCTTGTTGATGTAAAAATAGAAAAACAAAAACCTAAAAAGAAGGTGATATATGTCCCTCAGGGAAAATAAAGACAAAACTCCTGAAGAAAGAGCGAGAGAAACCGCGCTCGCTGAGAAATTGCTTGGAATCGAGCTTGAGTCTTTCGATGCCATTTATACTGATCCGATGGTACAGCCCATTCCATCGCCTGATGAAAATGAAGATGGTGAAAAGGAACACCCAACCAAATAACAAAGGCCTGCGTATTCGCAAGCCTTTTTTCTTTTTCACTCCAATTCCAAATTACTAAGACTTAGCATCTGACTCTTGTTGTTAGAGAATTTCACGTTCGCCCAAAACGGGTGATATTTATCTCCTTCTTGAGCATCCCGTAATATCTGTATAGATTGAATATCCCGAGCTCCTAGATAGGTCACCACACCATCATCACCCTTCGCGAAGCTCGCGAGAGCTCTCACCGTCTTACCTATCCATTTTTTCTGGTAGGAGATAGTGAGCGCTATTCTCGCGCTCTCGTTGTCGCCCACCGTGCCATTACCTTGTTTTATATAACTGATCAAGAGGTTGCATGCCCCTTTGGTCGGAGGGAATACAATGCCGCGATTCTTTAAAAAAGAAATTTGTGCTTCAGTTGGCTTTATGTTAGCCATGAAATCATCCTTTTCAATACTTTTTCCATTTTTTGCAAAAGAACTCAACCCATGCTCGGTATTTAAAGACAATCCCTTAAACATCGATATAAAAAGAGGAGGTTTGTTTAGGCCTCCTCGGCATATGTGAGCTATTCACCTCCTTTCAAGTAGCGAGAAAATTCCCTTTCGCACTGCGTAGAGCAATATTCTTGCTCCCCATAGTGCTCCCTATCGCAATTGCGACAGGTCTTTTTTTGAGGAGTCTCCTCCTCAGGATAATAAAATGGCTTTGTCTCCATTTTCGTTTCCTCCTTTTCAAAGAATTTTTTATTTTTTTGGATTATACTCCCATCAAAATCTTCAATAGCTCAAAAACTTTGATGGAAGGATGGCTGGGAAGAATCCAGCATTTCAGATTGAAGGACCACTTCTGGGCGTATCCAAATCCGAACGGGTTCAACTTCCCTTGACTCATTGCTTGTTAACCAACAATGAGCAAAGCACACCATCAAGCGCTTTCTCCCTTCCCATAAAAGGAGACAATTAAACGTCTCCTTTTTGTTTTCCACTCACTAAAGCCTCGAGATTCTCAAGAACTTAGTAAGGGTGGGGAGAACGATCTTTGTTTGTTCTCCCCGATGGTGGATTATATGTGGAGTTTTTATTTTTCTCCGAGAGGATTACACACCGTCCCCTCTTATTCTTGCCGGAAGTTCATCGCGCTCACCTCACGTACCCAGTCGATACGCTACGCCGTGATTGCTAGAACCTCCCAAAAAATAAAAATAAGAACGCGGTTATTTTTTCCAATCTTTCTTTTAGACTGGAAAAAACATAAATTCTACTTCATGATACTCTTTCCCTCCTTTCGATCAAAGAACTATTTCGGGAAGCATGCAAAATAATATTGGTAAAGTGATGCTTTCCGAAATCGATCTTCGATATGTTTTCAAAATCCCTCATTAAAGCTTTCCGAGAGCTACCCTATGTAATATATAAAAGGGTTCTGGAAAGCTTTAATGAGGGGGCAGACGAAACTTGTGAATCTTGTTCGTCTGCCAAAAAATCAACCACGCCGACCATAAGTTCGCTCGGCTTCAAGCCGAGTGGCCCCATTTGAGTAGACGATTCCACGATCGTCTACATCGAAGCGCCGGGCAAGGGCCGGCGAGGAGACTATCATCTTCAATCGCTCCTCGAGCGACTTTTTTGGGGCCTTTTTTTCCTTTTCCTGCATAATACATCCACTCCTTTTCTTTAAACTTGGATACATTCTAGCATTAAAATACACAAAAGTCAATAGCTTGTGAAAAAAGCCTTATTTTATAAGCGTTTTTATACTTTATAATAAAGATCTTAGTGCCTTTTTGAGATCACTTGGAAGCTCAAGTTCCAAGCGAACACGCTTGCCATCGTTAGCCACAAACTCAAGCCCGGAGGCATGCAAAAATTGCCTCCCCAGCCCTTTGGGGCATGTGTAGTTCTTGCCGCCGTAGAGTGTATCGCAGGCAACCGGATACCCGATGCTCGCCAAGTGTGAACGAATTTGATGCGTGCGGCCTGTTTTTGGATGTACTTCCAATAAGGTATATTCTTTATATCTTTTAATAACGTTGTAATGTGTCTCTGCCGCGCGCGCGCCTTCCACCACGCGCGGAGTTGCAACACGCTTTCGAAAATCTTTTTTGGAACGCGCGATGGCAAGTGAAACTACGCCTTCATCTTTTGAAACAACGCCGCTTACTAACGTGATATATGTTTTTGTAATTTTCCGGTCTTTAAATAACTGGCTAAAATACTCATGGGCAGGAAGATTTTTTGCAACCAAAAGAAGGCCTGACGTATCTTTATCCAAACGATGCACGAGTGCCGCCTTCGGATATATTTTCTTTATTTCATCAAGAATAGTGTCGTCTGCTGAACGCGCGTCAACTTCGACCGGCACTCCCGCCGGCTTATCGATCACGAGAACATCGTTGTCTTCATGTATAACCGGATACATATATTGAACATCTTATCATTTCCTGTTATTCTATTTACATATTTTGGCCTTATCGTCTATCGGTTAGGACGCTAGGTTTTCATCCTGGAAAGCGGGGTTCGACTCCCCGTAAGGCCGCCTGAGTTCTATTATGCCAGCAATAAGAAATGACTACAAACAAGCACTTGAAATGAGACTACAAGGAAAAACGTATGGCGAAATACGTTTACTTCTGGGAGTCCCTAAATCCACACAAAGCTCATAGTTTAAACATCTTACGTTACCGCTCAAGGCAGAAACAACTCTTAAACAAAAACAAGGCAATAACTTAAGGTTTTTTGAACAGTTTAACAAAACAAGAACTATTGGCATAAAGAATGAAAATGAAGTAGCAAGAAAAGTATACCAAGGAAAAATTAGAAAAATAAGTGACAGAGAGTTAATGTTTATTGGCGCTGCACTTTATTGGGGAGAGGGCCAGAAAGTTTTCACCGACAAAAGAGGAAGCTATCCACATCTCTGTTTTTCGAATTCTGACCCACAGATACTCTTGGTATTTTTACAATTTCTCGAAAGATTATTACATGTTTCAAGAAGGCAAGTACGAGCTGAAATACATATACAACCTAACTTGTCTGCTTTACAATCATTATCTTATTGGCATAAAGTAACTGGTATACCTAGAGAACGCTTGAGAATTTATAAAGTGATTAGTCGCTCTAGTAATCACAAACGGCCAAAAAATATTCTTCCTTATGGCACGATGCATATAAGAGTTAATGGGAGAAAAGAGTTTTTCAAAGTGAAAGGTATCATTGATGGAATTGCAATGACCTACAACATTACTTTATAAAAAAGTTACCACATCAGAGCGATGTGGTAATGCTTGCTTGCAAAAAATCCATTGTGGATGAGAATGTGGTAAAGAAGGAAACGAGCGCTCCTTCAAATGAACGAAACACATCCCACATCAAGATGAACTTTAGCAATACTATAGCAAGCGCGAGGCCTACAACACGGAGAATTTTCATATCTCCTGAAAGTCTTATGAGAGGGATGGATAATGCCTCTCGACTTAGGCACTCGCTTGCTATGTGCAAGCCTCCCTCTTTTCCAAAAGCCGCATATGGGCATCCAGAAAAGAGAGAGGCTTACGTGTAACTTCAAAGTGCATTGCAAAATCTTTATCTTTGCCCCACTATATTACATAAGAAGCAAAAAGTCAAGCGCGGTTAGCTCAGTGGTAGAGCGTTTGCTCGACACGCAAAAGGCCATAGGTTCGATCCCTATACCGCGCACCAAATTGATAACAACAACAGATAATAGTGTCAGGTATGCTCTGTATCCACTATATTCATTTCGTTTGTTGCAGAAATTCTTGTAAATTTCTTTTTAGCCATTTCACTCTCAATGTTGCTCTTTACAAATAGAGAACAAAGTTATACTTTTGGTACTTAGAAATCAGCCCTTTCCTAACTACATGCGCAGGAGGTAAATCTTGAAAACCGCAGGTGTTGTCGCATTTGCTTTCGGAATACCGGAAACGATTTTGGCCAACCAACATATCGCCGAAATTGCATCGAAGAAGGCGCGAGAATTGAATGGCAGTATCTACACCCAGCTCGACATCCGTGTCGAGGATGGTATTCCGGTGGAGCACACCGAGGAAGAGCCCGGCAGCCCGCCGCCGACTCTGCGCATCGCGCGAGGAGCCGTCCGGTGGGCGATACGACTCGGACTCACTGAATTGTGGATCGTGGCCGCCAAGCCGCACCTCTGGCGCGCTCTGCGAGACATTCATCAAGCCGTTCGCGAAGCCGGAGCGCGGGTTGAAATTTATGTCTGTAAGGAAATCGAGCAGTATCCGGAGGATTCTTGGTTCTGTCCCGACTCCGCGCAAGAGCGAGTTCGATCTCGCAAAGCATGGGACAAACAAGAAAACATCCTCAAGCTCATGCCCTTCTTCGTCTACAAGCGCGTCGCAAGTTAGAGCGATGAGCCACCAACCGAGCCCCTCGTAGTAACAACCACTGGGGGCTCATTTTTTATATTTATCGAATTAACTTTGAATTACGAAACACACCCTCATCCGATGACCGCCACGCGAATTGATAATGAGTTGAACAAGATGTGTAACGTCTTGCGATGACCAAAATATGAAAAATAATAATAAAGAATTCAATATTGGGTCAT
>Ga0209542_10005866_pt1 | contig 24235 bp, 29 predicted proteins | sample RifCSPhighO2_01_FD_184028 | JGI IMG/M metagenome (GOLD analysis project Ga0209542, IMG submission 184028) | Soil microbial communities from Rifle, Colorado - Rifle CSP2_plank highO2_0.1 (SPAdes) (version 2) | ecosystem: Environmental > Terrestrial > Deep subsurface > Rock core/Sediment ...
CGACCTCGTTGCAGAGGTAGCGAGCGTTCTCAGCAAGTTGGAGGGAGCAGCATCGAAGCTCACCCCCGCTGCCAAGGCGATGATCTTGTCGGGTCTCGACCGCGCAAAGGGTCTGCTGTCGTCGTAGCGTCGCCGGAATCTCAGGAATTGGAATATCGGCGCCTCAGCGACTCTGGGGCAATTTTTTTTATTATTGTTCTGGCTCTTCAGCAAATTTATTCAAAAGGGCGTCACGTTCGAGGATACTACTAATCAATTCTGGATCCTGCGAACCGTATAAGACGTACGGCGTCATCGAGCCGTCGGCGCGCACCACCCGAGTCCAGCCCGATCGTTTTTCATAGAGTCCCACAGATTGTTCATTCTGTTTTTCTCTCAATGCATCTGTGCCGTCATTCAGAACGATGGGTTTTCCAGTCTCTCTACTTCTCTTTTCTGTGGCAGCCATTAATTGTGAGGCGAATCCCTTCCCCTGGTCTTCCGGTTTATAAACCATGACATCGTCCAGAAAGTAGCAGTTCGGGAAAACCGGACTCTCCACGAGCGTGGCTTGTGCGACGATGTCGTCCTTAGTTCCGAATCTCTTTATTTGGAAACCATCCTCAAAATCAATTACCTCCCCGAATTCTTTTTGTGTCGGTATGCTTTCGTTCATGGAATAATAGTACATCAGTTTTGCAGTTCGTGCGTTCGGCAACAAGGCCGATAGCAAGCCTTGAACCCCTGCGCCGTTCCCCTATTTCCCATCAATTCCTTATTGCAGTCTTTTGCAAAACACTAGCATAGCTATATTCGCGCCGTCCTATCCCCACCCCTCTCCGTTATTTCTTTCCCGAAGGGGGAGACTCGTCCTCATCAACCCGTCCGATAATACTCGTTATCCATTTTTCCATTTTCTCGACGGCTTTGTGTATCTTCGGGTACCGCCGTGTGTGTGATTCGAGCCATGTGCGTATTCGAGCGGAAGAAATGGAGAGAAGAATGAGTCCGACAGCGAGAAAGAGGATCCCCTGCAAAAAAGGAAGCGCGAAGCCTACGATGCCGAGAATGACAAAGACGATGCCGGTAGCGACGACTAATACTCGTTTTAACTCTTTGTTCATTTGTACACAGTCTACAGCATTTTTGAGCTTTGTTTGCGCACTGCGCGTATCCCGAGGAAAAGTATGCCCGCCACGATCACTCCTTGGAGCAGCATGGTGCTTTCGTGCGGGTCGGGCAAGACGAATCCGAGGATGTAGACCTGTATGGGTATCCAGAACGCTATTGCGATGAATGAAAGGACGAGCGTCTTTAGAAGCCCCGCGCGCGTGATGCCCATGCAAATGTTGGTAATAGCCAAGATATTTGGATGCATCGCAGAAAAAAATATAGCCCAGCGGCCGCGTCTCTCGAGCCACAGCTGCATGTCGTCTACGCTCTTCTGCGAACCAAGCTTCAACAGCAAGCGATAGAAGCCCTCACGGCCTAGCCAGTAATTGATGACCGTCGCGGTAAGCACACTCGCCCATCCAATGAGGACAATTCCGCCAAGGGCAGAAATGCTTCTGTCAGAGACGAGTATCGCAAGGATAACGACGAGCGAGCCCGGAAAATAAAATCCGATGACAAAAGAACTTTCGATGACCGCAGCGACATAGAGCGCTATGAGTCCGTAGCGCTCAAAAAATCCACTGGCAATGTCCGCGAGCACATCAATACCCGGAAGCCCGAGCGGCTCGCGGATGAACGTCATGATGGCGAAAAAAATGGCGAGCGCGAAATACAATGCGCCTGGTTCCAGATATGCCGCCCACTCCTTTAGACTCTTCATGGCGTGTACTCTAACAGGAAAACGACTAGGCCGTCCCGTGCTTCTTCAACTTGTAGATACACTTGATGCACATCGTCTGATTCTCGCGCGTTTTGATGTATCTGTTTTTACAGGCGCAGATCGCCACCTTAGTGAGGTCGGGCTTTTCTATCCACTTGCCGTTCTTCTGGTATGTTTTAGAGGGAAAGTTCAGAGGCACAACAATACCACATCCAAGCAGAAAAATCAACCTCGGCGCTCACTTTTCCAGAAATCTGTATGCAGTGAAAGAAGCATGGTGAAGAGGCTGGCCGTAAGCGGTCCGAGGAAAATACCGACCGGGCCAAAGAATACGAGGCCGCCAAGAACGGATAAGAGAACGAGAAGCGGGTGCAGCTGCGTTCCATGACTCATGAGTTTCGGGGCGAGAACATTGTCGACCAATCCTACCGCAACACCTCCCCATACCGCGAGCCCGATCGCGGAGGAGATGTGTCCCTGCAGAAGCAGATATCCTACCGCCGGCACGATCACGAGTGAGGTGCCAAACGGTGGCAGGAGCGAGGCAACCGAGCCGACGACTCCCCAGAAAACCGCGTTCGGCACTCCGAAGAGCATGAACCCAACGCCCGTGAGCGCACCTTGCAGGATCGCGATCGCGATCCTGCCTTTGACGACTGAATTCACCGCCACTTCGAGCCGCTCAAATATTTTGAGATCGTCACGGTCTGCAAGCGGACTGATCTCTACGAGTCGTTGCTTGAGACGTACGCCATCGCGCAAAAGATAATAGAATGTGAAGAAAAATATGAACAGATCCAAAAAGAGCGCTGTTATTCCTGAAAATGCAACGCCGAGATGTTGGATCATCCACGTCAGACCGAGCTTCACGTATTCATCCGCGCTTGCAGAAAATTCTGCAAGTTTCGCTCCCGTGCCGGGAATATATGCGTCGAGTGTAGGTCCCAGATCGCGGAGCGTGCTCTGCAATGCCGACTGACCGCCTGCTCCCGTGAAAGAAGCGTACATCTGTTGTGCTTCGTTCAACACTTGCACGCCAAGAAAAGCAACCGGCATGAAAATGACGACCGAAGTGACGAGAACTGTCGCAAGAGCGGCAAGTGATTCCAGCCCATGAAAATATCGCACGGTGCGGAAATACAGTGGATGGAGAACTACGGCAAACACAATACCGAGAATGACCGGTGCGAGAAATGGCTTAACAATGAAAAAGGTAAGAGAGCCCACAAGGAGGAGGAGCGCCAAAAGAAAATAATGTTGAAAAGAAACGCTGTGCATATGGCGTACATTATGCCTTCGGTATGAGAAAGCGCCAGCGAGCCGTACTGTGCTATTTAGCGTCTTTGATCTTGTTGAGTATCTTTTTCACTTCATCAATGCTCGTAGGGTCAAGAATAGAAATAGGCATCGCTTGTATGCCGTGTTTTGTCAGAACCGTGAGTCTCTTCTTCAGTTCTTGGGGAGCAACGGCATCGCTTTTGGTGAGAAATACATACTCCGTTTTTTTCGTCAGAAGCGGATTGTAGTTCTCCAATTCATTGCGAATGATCTTATAATCTCGCGCTACATCATCGGACTCTGCAGAGATCAAATGAAATAAAACCTTCGTGCGCTCAATGTGCTTGAGGAATTTGACGCCCAAGCCCTTTCCGGTCGAGGCACCTTCGATGATGCCCGGAATATCGGCGAGAATGAGTTCGTAGTAGGCACCCAAATGCGGCTCGAGTGTCGTGAACGCGTAATTGGCAACCCGCGACTTCGCGGCCGTGAGCTCGTTCAAGAGGCTCGATTTACCCGTATTCGGAAGTCCGACCAAGCCGACATCGGCGATGAGCCGGAGCTCCAAGCGATACGTCGGGGTGTCGCCGGTGAGACCCGTCTCGGATTCCACAGGACTGGTGTTTACCGCCGAGCGGAATTTGAAATTTCCCCGCCCGCCAATGCCGCCGCCAGCTGCAAGAATACGCTGACCCACGTGCTCTATCTCCTGCGCATAGCCCGTAGCAAGATTCGTGACGGTCGTGCCGACAGGAATTTTGAGTATGAGATCCGTGCCCCCGCGACCGTCGAGGAATTGCCCGCGACCGTCCCGCCCATCTTCGGCATGCGCTTCTTTCTTGCCTGCAAGAGGCATGAGCGCGTTCACGTCGGGCACACCCTCAAAATACACACTGCCGCCATTGCCCCCATCCCCGCCCGTCGGCCCGCGCGCAAGCCGCACCTTTTGGAACGCAACAGCGCCCTTGCCGCCAGTACCGGCGAAAAGCTGGATCCTTATTTCATCAACCAACATTCGCGCATGCTAACACAATTGGGATCGGTATGATCAACGCGTCCAAGATCAAATGCCCTGGATTGACCCCCCAACGGTACCGAATTTCCTCTGAAGCGCACGCGAGACGCTCTCGAAAAGCCGTGCCTGCGCATAGGCTGCTATATCTTTTTCGTGTGCCTGTGCATCGGCGACCACAAGCGTGTTGATCTCGCTCGCAAGTGACGCAGTGGAAAAGAATTTCCGGAGAAAAAATCGATACCACGGCAACGTGATAATGACACGATCCTGCGCAAGCGTCGCCCGGGGATTAATAGCGACGTGGACGGGAAATGATCTGGGGATGAGCGCGAAGAGATACCCCTCTGATCGATACACGATCTCAAATTTTGAAGCGCCGAAAGATATTTCATCGATGTTGGGATTGCCGAGCATCGTCCCTGCGGCAAGGAGACCGACATCGTGTGATGACAGAGCTTTTTTGTACGTACCATCCCGCACACTTGCATTAAAATCGTAGAGGATCGCCTGAAATCCATCGTTGTCCCGAAGTGCCGCACGGATCTTTGTGGCGTCTACCGTTATGCTCGCCCCGCTTTTAGCGGGGCTCGCGCCATTTTGCGAGCCCCCACTGCCGAGAGAGGAACTATCCGAAGAACCATCTCCCTGATTTGAATTTTCTACAGATGAAGTCGAACTACTGACCCCAGAGGTGTTTACATTTAGTTCTCCTCCCCCTGCTCCGGATAAGGTTTCATAGTATACGGTCCCCTCTTCCACTCCACCCGTTATCGCCCCTTGCGCGACCAATGCGTCGAACAAGGCATCTGAATCGTCTTGTGCGGGTACCTCCCCCGAAGACGAGGAGTCGCCGCCCGACTGAAAAATAATATTACCGGAAGATGTGGTGTCTGTGATTCCAGCGGGTGTAACCGAGGTGGCAGACCCTGGCGCGAAATCCTCTATTTCTATAACGACCGAATCATCGTAATACGCCCGCACGATGTTGGCGACGCCAAAAAGAGATAGAGCCAACAGCGCAACAACAAACTGCCGCATTCCCCAATAGTAGCATGTACGTCCAAAACATTTTGGACTACAATTACACGCATGGACCACACGGAACACGATGAATGGCTTGAGAATCAAAAAGCTCGCCGGCAGGAAGTGGAGAATCGTCGAGCTCTGAAAAAAGCTGCAAAACAAGGCAAACCGCTACCGAAGCCGAAGACGGACGAGCCGGAAAAAAGAGGGCTCGATACCGGTGGCGGAGGACATCCCGAGCTTGGTGTGTACTAAAAATATTCGCCCTTTTGTGTCCCTAGTGTGCCTCCGGCAAGGGCTGGTTGTACACAGCCGGAAAATGACTAGTATGGCCCGATGAACAGGGGTTTACGGCAGAGGAGATTTCTTATGCTTTTGGCTGCAGCGGCGGCCGTTCTCATGGTCAACATAGCGCTGGAATCCCTTAACCAAGGCATGGTTCCGGCAGCAACAACCGCGCCTGTAAAACAAATAGAGCCCGTCGTTCCTCCCGCGCCCGTGCTTTTTCAATATATCGAGATAATTGATAGCTGCGGACCGTACTATGGAGGGAAGTGTGTGAATGCGCGCTCCGGTCCTGGAGAAGAATATCGGACGGTCGCGCGGTTGCGAACCGGAATGGTGCTCAAGGTGGGAGGCACGGTCGAGCGCGGGGGACGCACGTGGTACAGAGTCGTATTTGATGAAGGGCTCCTCTACCCCGAGCGTGTGAGCACCCATTGGTATGTGGCTGGCGACTATGTGCGCTCTTTTTCAGACGAAGGCGTCATCAATCTAGAAGGAGGGGCGAGCGCGTTGACGGATTCGGCACATTCGACAAGCTCAGTGCAGGCAAGCTCACCGCAAGTTACTAAGCGCATTCTCGTCGATCGCTCCCTGCAAATGCTCTACGCATACGAAGGCGACGCGCTGTTCATGCAGGTGCACATTTCCGCCGGACTCGCATTAACTCCCACGCCACGCGGCACCTTCACCGTGTACAAAAAAACTCCGACCCGCTATATGCAAGGGCCGCTACCCGGTGTCAGCGATCAATTCTATGATCTCCCCGGCGTGCCGTGGGATCTCTATTTCACCTATCAGGGTGCAGCCATTCACGGAGCATATTGGCACGATAAGTTCGGAAAACGATGGTCACATGGGTGTGTGAACCTTCCGCTCGAGGAAGCGCACAAGTTGTATGAGTGGTCCGACGTCGGCACGCCTGTTATCGTGCGGGATTGAGCAGATCGAGCCGATAAACAGCACTGTTCCCTCTGAGGGAAATGGTGCCAATTACCGTCACATTACCGTAGCACAGACAAAACTCCCACGCGTGGTAGAATCGAGGTATGAAAAAAATCCTAACTCTACTCGCGCTTATCATCATTATTGCTGTTGGCATCGGTGTGTACTACATGACCCCGCGTGCGCCGGATGTAGTGACTGTGAATGATGAAACAGCCGCGACCGCTACTACGACACCGGTGGGAAATCAGACACAAGACAATGCCACGTCCACCGTCATTGGCGTATCGGTCGAAGGCAGGAACATCACTGCCTATCACTTCGGCACCGGCTCTAAGGAACTTCTCTTTATCGGCGGCATACATGGTGGCTACGAATGGAATACGGTCCTCGTTGCATATCAGCTGATGGATTATTTGGAGGCAAATCCAAGCGTCGTCCCTGCGAATGTGAAGGTGACCGTCATTCCGGTCTTGAATCCTGATGGCCTGAATAAAGTTGTCGGTACTGCCGGCCGCTTCACGCAAGCGAACGTTTCCTCGTCGCAAGAGGTGCAAGTGGCCGGTCGCTTTAATGCGAATACCGTAGACCTGAATCGCAATTTCGACTGTGATTGGCAAGCCTCGGGCACGTGGCAGACGAAGACGGTAAGCGGCGGGAGTGCGGCCTTCTCTGAACCTGAAAGCCAGGCGATAAAGGACTACGCGGGATCAAAAAAGCCCGCCGCAGCTGTTGTGTGGTACAGCGCTGCGGGCGGCGTCTTCGCTTCAAATTGTCACAGCGGAGTATCTCCCGAGACGCAAACGCTCACCGGGAAGTTTGCCGCGGCTTCGGGATACCCTGCCCACGAGAGCTTTGACTTCTATTCGATAACGGGCGATATGGTAAATTGGTTCGCAAAAGAAAATATCCCCGCCATCAGTGTCCTCCTTACCAACCATACGGATACCGAATGGACCAAGAATCAGGCTGGCATACAGGCACTCCTTACGTATTACGCAGAATAAATGCGACGTTTACTCAGTAAGAAGCGGGTCGTCGGAATACTTCTTATGCTCGCACTTTTTGGTGCGGGCTTCTTTGCTGCGTCGCGTCTGCGAACGAAGGCTCCGGAAGCGCCGCCCGTACCCCTCATCGAACAGCCGAAAGGTCCCGTCTACAAAATCATCGGCACATCGGTACAGGGTCGTTCGATCGAAGGCTACACCTACGGAAACGGAGCCACTCACCTTCTGTTCGTGGGTGGCATGCACGGTGGATATGAGTGGAACAGCGTGCTTTTGGCGTACCAATTTATGGATTACTTGAGTGCAAACCCCGGCGTTATTCCAAAAAGCTTGTCGGTGAGTGTCATTCCCTCCCTCAATCCTGATGGCGTGTATGCGGTGACGGGTAAGGAAGGTCGCTTCGCTCTTCGCGATGTGTCGACCGACAAGGTAGTCCTCGCAAGGGGCCGCTTCAACGCACACGAGGTTGATCTCAATCGCAATTTTGATTGTAAATGGAAGCCGACGAGTACCTGGCAGACGAAGACGGTGAGCGCAGGTCAGGCACCCTTCTCCGAACCGGAAACGCTGGCTTTGCGAAGTTTCGTTTCAGCGTATAAACCGAGCGGCGTCGTCTTTTGGCATAGTCAGGCCAACGCAGTCTATGCATCGGAATGTGAACACGGCATACTAGGTGCGACACTCGATATTATGAATGCCTACGCGAGCGCCTCGGGGTATTCGGCGGCTCCCTCATTTGATGCGTACGCGGTTACGGGGGATTCCGAAGGGTGGCTCGCTTCTATCGGGATTCCCTCGATCACGGTGGAACTCCAAACCCACGAGACTGTCGAGTTGGACCGGAACCTCCGTGGCATCAAGGCGCTTTTTGAATACTATCGCCAACACCCTTAGTCGAGAAATCCCGCGAGATAGGTGTCGATGTCGCGCTGGTCAAGATCGTACAACGTTTTATTTTCATTGTGCAGTCTTTTTGCAAGGCTTATCCCGACGAATCTCCAGTGCCATGGCTCAAATACGAAATGCGTGTTGCCCTTTGGATATGAGAGACTGAAGCCATAGAGATGCGCGTGGGTGGTAAGCCAGATATACTCCGGCGTTTTATCAAAACCAGAGAGCGGGGCGCCGACCGAGGGCGTCGTGAAATCTACTGCAGTACCGAGTTGATGCTCGGAATATCCCTGATCGGCCGAGAATGAATTTGCCGATCCCGCGCCATAGGTAACCTTGTATGTAGATTTGAGTGCGGATTGTTCTCCATATGATCGATACCCCGATAGCACTCGCAATGAGACGCGGTCGCTGGCGGCCTCTTGCAAGAGGTCGACGAGGTGAGGCAACACGGCGTCGATTACCTGTTCTTGTTCCTTGGTGTTATAGACATAGGTGGCATTGATAGGACGCAAGTTTTTGGGGACGTAATTTTCGTTCAAGAAGTAGACCGAGGAATATTTCTCGAGAAGTTCCTTGTCGGTATGCGCCAATTTATCAAGTGTTCTGACGGTCGAGGAGAGGCCCTCCACTTGTTCCCCGAACTCTTCATTCTCTTGTTGAACTTCTAGAATAAGCTTCGTTAGATAACCATTGAGATCCTCGGAAGCCTTGAGCTTATCGCTCAATTCGAGAATTCCGTATTGTAGATCGGCGTTCGAAGTTTCTAATATATCGTGCGAATTCTTGAGGAGGTAGTAACTGTATCCGCCATAGGAAAGCGCCGCGACGATGCCCGTGGCAAGTAATGAGTAGAACACCCAGTTCATGACACCGTGCCGCAGAGCAACGTTCATTAGTGAGGATTGTACCACCAGGAGTTCTTAGTCATATGCTTACGCTGCTGGAAAACTCGATCTCCTATGTGTGGCAGACGACCTCGATGTTGTTGCCGTCGGGGTCGAGCACGAACGCGGCGTAGTAGGTCGGAGAATAATCCTTACGAAGGCCGGGTTTGAGCGCCGCTACATAGAACGCCTTACTTACCCCAATATCCTTCACATGCAAACCAATGTGTTCAATCATGCGGGCAGTATACCATCACAAGATTAAGTCCTGATCAACTTTAGCTTCTTCTCCCGCGGCAAGCGTTTGATCTCTGCTTCTCGAGCTCGCGCTTTGGCGAGCGTTCGGAACTTTTTGGAATACTTGAGTACTACGGGCCGCCGGATCTTCGTGTAGTGCGCGCCCGTTTTCGCGCTGTTGTGCTGCTTGAGCCGTTTCTTCAGATCATTGGTGCAGCCTACGTAGAGGGTCTTGTCGGCACACTCAAGAATATAGACGAAGTTGGACATTCGTAAGCCAGTGGCGCTCATTGGAGCAATGTCTTGTGCGCCTTGGCCAGAGCCAACGTGAAGGCAAGACGTTCCCTCTCATCGTCGTCGCGCATGGTTTCCAAGACGGAAGGATTGAGGGCCGCGATCTTACGCTCGAGCTGGGCAATAGGTTCCTTTGTCACGTGATCGAGCGACAGTTTTGCAAGGGCTATTTCATTCCGTGCGAGGGTTGCCGCGGGACCCGTTCCCTCCAAAGCAGCTTTTGCTTGTCGAGCGTAATCAGGAGCAAGATCCTCAAAAGTGGTTCCTTCATCCCGCGATCCTCGTTCTTTGCGATTCAGATTTTGTTCCGGAGAAAGGTCAAATCGTTCGTGAAATCCCATGCCGCTTATTGTTGCACTCTCACGGATCTTTGCAAATAGTGTTGTGACGCCTTGCTCATTTTCTTTCTGCTTTGTTATTGTAGTTTTTTGCAAAATACTAGAACATCTTCGGCGCGACGCGTAAGCTTGTGCCTGACGATTACTCCTTCGTTGCGCTTTAGCACAAGGCCGGCAATCGCCATTTTGCGTATATGATCGGACGTATTTTCATATCCCGCATGGAGGCGCTCGGATATCTCGTCAACGGAAAGTTCCGGCTGCACCTTGAGGAGATCGAGAATTTCGAGTCTGCGGTGATTAGCGAATCCTTTGACCACTCGCTCCAACCTACGATAACTAGTTCCCTTCGCCATATAAGATCATAGTACCTTATTCTAGTTTTTTGCAAAATACTAGAATATGGGGAGAAGGTGTATAGTGTCGAGATGGATCGCCCCGCCAATAAACAGGAATTCCCCATGCGCATCAATAAGTACCTTGCCTTGCAGAAATACTGCACGAGGCGTGAGGCGGACAAGCTCATCGAAAAGGGATTGGTCTCTATCAATGGGCGGGCGGCGGTCTTGGGCGACAAGGTGAAGGAAAAAGACAAGGTGGAAGTGAAATGGCGGCAGACCAAATACCGCTACTTCGCCTACAACAAGCCGCGCGGCATCATCACCAACGTCCCGCAGGAGGGCGAAGAGGACATCGCGAGCATTCTCCCTATTCCCGGCGTTTTCGCGCTCGGCAGGCTTGATAAAGATTCCTACGGGCTCATTATCCTAACCGACGATGGCCGCATCACCGACGCGCTCCTCAACCCCGAATATGCGCACGAAAAAGAATACGAAGTAATGACCACCGAGCCGCTGCCGAATAATTTCAAGCCGAAGATGGAGAAAGGCATAGACATCGGCGGCTACCTGACGAGGCCGTGCAAGGTCGAGATACTGGGCGACAGAAAATTCACGATTACACTGACCGAGGGCAAGAAGCACCAGATCCGCCGCATGTGCGGCTTTTTCGGTCTCGCCACGTCGCACCTAGAGCGCAAACGTATCATGAACATCAAGCTTGCTGGCCTCAAACCCGGCGAACACCGTCCCATCAAAGGCGCCGAACTAGACACCTTTCTCAAGTCACTGGGATTCTAATCGGCGAGCGTTTATCCTTCGATCGCCTGAAGCGAGAGACACCCCGGGATCTCCGTTTCGGTATACAAGCTCTGGTCTCCCACATACTCTTCCCACGATTGAAAGAGGTTTCTCATGTTTGCGAAGGTTGCCTCTCGTATCGAGTCGTCGAGGTACGCAAACGGACACACATGCTCCGGCACTTGACCGCCCCTCAACAATCCTATCTCCACGGCTCCATATCCTGGAGGATCCCCGTTGCCGAATGAACCCACCTCTCCGATTATTTGGCCGGCGACTACCTTATCGCCCACGGCGACTTTGGGATTAACAAGGTGCTCTGTTTCATAGATCCATTTTTGCATTTTTCCGTCTGCAGTGACTTGAATAGAAACGTCCCCGCTCCACAGCGTGGGTATGGCCGCCACTACCCCGTCTACGAGCGAGCGCACAGGCGTCCCCAAGGGCACGACATAGGTCGGCTGGGGATTTGATTTATCGTTGCCCGAGCTTGAACTGCTTCCGGGAATAACAAAACCGAAGCCCATAAAAAGTCTGTCAAACTGTAATTTAGCTTTTGTAAATTTGAAATCCTCAAAATTAACTCCGATGCCCTTCAGTCTCAAAGGCGGTTCGTCGGAGTTTGATTGCGCGCTCCCACCTTGTTGAGAAAAGTGCTGGTCCTCTATTGTCGGCTGCGTTTGCTTAGAAGTGACGGGTGGCGGGGGTGGTGGAAAAGGCGGTTGGTCTTGGTATTTCGTTGCATTATCTTTATTAGCCGCCGCCTTCGGTGTTTGCGTGGAAGAATCGACTTGCTGTGCCTCGCTATTCTCGCTAGCGACGAGAAGATTCCGATCCGTCGTAGCGGCAGTGTCCTCTGCTATCTGCACATCTTCGAGCGCGGTAGCTTTCTCCTCCACCTTTTCAGAATTGAGAGCAAGGTATGCCACGAAACCGACAAGGATGACGACACCGATACACAGTGCAATCTTAGGCATACCCTAGAGTAACATCTTCATCAAGCTTCCAGCACGATGGTCGTATTGTCATATTCAGGGCTCTACTCTTCTATCCGACCTCGGGAATAGTTCGTCGGCTGCCGCGAAGAGGTGCTCTTTTGTAATAAAATAGTCCCGCTTGGAGTTGGCGGTGTCTACAAGCGTTATCTTCTTGGTAACAGGGTCGATTGCATAGTAGTCGACTGGCCCGCCCTCATTGTTGATAGCTCCCCCTCGGCGCCCCTCGCGAATGGCGCGCTGTTTCGTGAAAACGATGTCGGCGGGCTCGAGGCGCGCAATACTCGCAACTTGATCGGCCGGAAAAGGCGTCCCGTCCTTCTTTCGCTTACGACGCATAACCTCTTCAAGGACATACAGGACCGGTTGATTCGGCTGCCAATCATCGGGAAAGGGTTTGACGCCACTCTCCTCCAGAAAGCGGAGCGTCTCCTGCTCGTTCATGCTTGGCCTCTCTGGACCTCTCTCAAGTCCCTCCTTCATCTTCCTAGCGTATCACGCGGCTCACTACTGGCGCGCGGCGCAGCGCGCTTCGCCTAGAGAGCGAGCCAATCCGCCCACACCATCAGTCTTTTTTGTATGTCCAACCTATACAATGATTTCCGCTCCATTCTGGTCCCTGACCCAATTCTCCTTGAGCGCAGATAGAAAGACCGCCTTTGCGGCGGTCTTTCTTCAAACAGCAGTCGGGAGATTTAGTTCCCGTATCCGTTGGGTGTAGCCCGTGCAAACCAGTAGTGCGAACCCGCGTCAGTGCCCTGATCCATGAGGACCTCAAATTGTCCCCAGATGCAGTAGCCGCCGTCCGGAAGCGTCGCAAAGTCTGTGCATGCGCCGATCCACTTGATCTTGTAGTGCCACACCGAGCCGGAACCGCCTTTCTTGCCGTTCCACTCATTGTCTATCCATGCCGCGTAGGGCGGATTCGCCCAGCCTTCGTCGTTGCCACGGTCCCACTCCGCATTCCACTTCATCACGATCTTATCGTTCGCGTAGGTCGTGTCGCCGAAGTAGGTGCCGTCGAGATTGCCGTCGATGCCGTCGGCAAGGCCGTTGAAGATACGCGCCGTCTCGTTGTATCCATTCTGGTCGAACCCGGCGGCAGAAACAACCGTAGCCCCGAGCAATGTCATCCCAAGGACCGCCGCAGCGAGCCAAGAATATTTCATAGTTAAACTCATAGGTTTTAAAAATTACTACTAATGAACAGATTGTACTCCCTCATATTTCGAAGGCAAGAAGCACCAGATCCGCCGCATGTGCGGCTTTTTCGGCCTCGCCACGTCGCACCTAGAGCGCAAGCGCATCAGGAACATCAAGCTTGCTGGCCTCAAACCCGGCGAACACCGCTCCATCAAAGGCCCCGAACTCTCCACCTTCCTCAAAGCCCTCGGATTCTAGCAAAAGTTGACAGTTCACATTTTCCTTTTAACGATTACTCCTTCCCGAAGAAGCAAACAACGACACAGGCCCCGGATCTCTCCGAGGCCTGTGTTTTCGCACATTCCGAATCGATTTTACATTACGACCTCAGTCAATTCGATTGCTAATCTCCTCTCCTGAAGTAGGAGGACATCATTCGATAGTCTGGTGCCTCTTTTTTGTGTTCACTGATCACTCTGTGCTACGGGCTCCTGCGATGTCTGGATGTAGCTGCATCCAGCGACTCTAGGAAGCGTTTAACCAGCCGCCTAACATATAGATGTCAGTTAGCTGATAATTTCTAACGCAAGAGATGCGTCAGATAAAAGTATTATTGCATGAACCTTTTTGGAATCAAAAGGGGTGTTGATAACTTTCGGGTTTCTTTCGGGTACAATGTACAGATGTTAACAGCTAGGCAGAAACAGATCTTAGACTTCATTGAAGGCAGTATTTCCCGCAAAGGGGTGGCGCCTACACAACTCGAGATTGCCGGTCACTTCAAGCTTTCGTCAGTTGCTACAGTCCACGAACACCTACAGGCCCTCCAAAAGAAGGGATACTTAAAAAAGGAACGCGGACAGGCGCGAGCAATGTCCCCTAGTTCAAAAGCAACTAACTTGTCGGTGCCCTTGCTAGGGGTCATAGCAGCCGGCCAACCAATTGAAGCAATCGAGGTCTCGGATGAATATATCGATGTTGCTATCGATGGTGCTAGAAGATCTGAGAAATTATTTGCGCTACGAGTTCAGGGTAACAGTATGATCGACGAAGGAATTTTCGACGGCGATATCGTCGTGATTCGCGAGCAAAATACGGCTGAAAACGGGCAGACAGTTGTTGCAATAATTGACAATAACGAGGCTACGTTAAAGAAGTTATATCGGGAAAAAGATCGATTTCGTCTTCAGCCTGCCAACCCTTCTCTATTTCCCATCTATAGAGAAGAAGTTAAGATTAGGGGCGTGGTAGTAAAGGTTGTCAGAAACCTTGCCGCAACTGAAGAAGTCCCGGCAGAGAAATACGCTCGGCAAGTTGATTATTCTTGGGACTATAGAGGTGAAAAAACAAAATCATACACACATGGAATACACACATATCCGGCGATGTTCATTCCACAGGTTGGACGGAGATTATTGGAAACCTACAGTAAAAAGGGCGACACCGTCTGTGATATTTTTTGTGGCTCCGGTACAGCTTTACTCGAAAGTAGATTGAGAGGAAGGAACGCCTACGGTATTGATCTCAATCCTTTGGCCATTTTTCTTGCAAAAGCAAAGACAACCCCTATTAATCCTCAAAAATTAACAAGAGAGTACCTTGCTTTGCTCAAAAGGGTAGAGAAGGTAAAAGACAGTGAGATACAAAGGCCTGATTTTAAGAATATTGATTTTTGGTTTAAGGAAAAAGTAATTATAAAACTTTCTAAACTCAAGAAAGCAATACGAGAAATAAAAGATGAGGCTATTGAGAACTTTTTAATGGTTGCTTTTAGTGAGACAGTCCGGTATTCCTCAAACACAAAGACTGGTGAATTCAAGTTAGTGCGTGTTAAGGGAGACAAACTGGAAAAGCATGACCCTGATGTCCTAGGCATATTTCGAAAAAATATAGAGAAAAATATTGGCGGAATGAATGATTTCTACAAAGACGCAGAAAAAAAATCATGGACAAAAGTTATCTACGGAGACTCATCAAAAGACAATGGAATAAAAGCAAATTCTATTGACTGCATCATTACGTCGCCTCCTTATGGAGATAGTCGCACCACAGTAGCTTATGGACAGTTTTCTAGGCTCTCTGCTCAATGGATTGATATATTCGATGATCCAAACGACGCTTCTGGGGTAGATAACGATCTTCTCGGGGGCAGAGCTAGCAAGAGTCTTGCTCATGTACTTTCGTCAAATTATCTCAAGGAATCATTAGGCAAAATTGCCAAGCAAGATGAGGCAAGGGCAAGAGATGTATTGAGTTTCAATGTTGGTTTAAATGAATGTTTAAAGCAGGCGTATAGAATACTTAAACCGAAGAAATATTTCTGTCTTGTTGTTGGAAATAGACTAGTTAAACAAGTACGAATTCCCACTGACTTTATTATTGCTGAGCTAGCAGAAAATATTGGTTTTACTTGTGAGGATATAATCGTTCGAAATATCCCCGGTAAAAGAATGCCGATCAAAAACTCCCCAACAAATATCGTGGGTGCGTTAGAGGAAACAATGAATAAAGAAAGTATTGTCGTTTTAAGGAAAAACTAGAGAATGCGCTTGTGCGTTTTGAATAGAAGTGGAAAAGTCTTCTCGGAGAGACGGGTGAGGCGAAAAGCAGAACCATGGTCATGAGGCTTGCCCGCATTCTTTCCGGTTCGATAAATTCCAAGGCGAATGTCATATTTTGATAATGCGAGAAATCGTTTTGGATCTATATCCTTTAGCAACCATGCTTCTGTATAGTGAAAGTATTCATGTCCTTTTTCCTTTTTACAGTTAGCAAAAACGAGAATGAGTCCATTTCCAATTTTCTCAGCAGCCTTTAGCCGCAGAAAGTTTAGCTCGTAGTACCCCAATACTGTTCTATTTTGGAGTATTAACAATTTGCCCTGTTTTTCATCAATCTTACAGCGAAAACCTCGGCTGTTTTTCTTTCCGCTCGTAATAGTTTGGTGAAGTATTTTATGTTGTGGAAATTCGGGATCAGGATAGCCAAATCTCTTCAATATTTCTATATTAGTAATGCCCTCTGGCTTCTTAGTAAAAAGGGTCATCATGGACGAAGTTCCAGCTCGCTGTGACTTCAGTTCCATTACTCCAAAATCCGGTAACGCAATATTGTTTTCAGTAATTCCAAGACGATCTTCAAGGGTCTTGCCAATTCCCGTGTTGTGGGTGCGGTTTGATTTAATCCATCCTTTCCGTGAAAGTTCCTGGAGTGCCTTTTTTATTTGGCCTAATGTTCGTTTCTGCATATATTGAGAGTGGGCCGCATCATCCCACAAATCTTCACTTTGGGCGAGAAGTAGAGGTAATCTCCACATACATATGGCGGTTTGCCTAAACTAGGGTAATGACCGTCACCATGGCTAAAACAGTGAAGGAAGAGAGGTTGCGATGGGTACTCCTTGTCGTCGAGCAAGGAAAGAAACTCTTAGAAGTCGCTGCGTGTTGCCCATATAGCCAACGAAGTTTGGAACGTTGGTGTGCGCTGTACCGCCGGGGTGGTGAGTTGGCTCTCGAACCAAAGTCCACGAGACCCAAGAGCCACCCTCGAGAGACTTCAATCAGGCTCAAAGAGCGTGTTGTCGAACTGAGAAAAGAAACTGCGAAGTGTGCTCTAAAGTTGCGCTGGCAGTTAGAGAAGGAGCGTGTGTATCTACACCAAAATACAATACAGAAGATCATTAAACGTGAGGGTCTGACCCGAAGGTACCGCACGCGCGTGCCGAGCTACCGTCAGGTCAGGGCTCCGTTTAAGCCTGGAGAGTTGGTTGAAATCGATATCAAATATGTGCCGGATCTGATAGGGGGCAAGCGGTATTTTCAGTACACTGCCATCGACTGTGCCAGCCGCCAACGTCACTTAGAAATATACGAAGAGCAGTCCACCTTCTTGGGAACGTGTTTCCTCGATGAGGTCATCAAACGATTTTCTTTCACCGTCACGGCGATCAAGACCGACAATCACGCAATGTTCACCAACCGCTATGTGGGTGGTCTCTACCCCAATCGCATGCATGCGTTTGATCGACGCTGCAAGAAGCTGGGCATCACTCACTACCTGATCGCTCCCGGGAAGCCTGCCCAGAATGGCCGTGTGGAGCGCAGCCATCGAAGTGATCAAGAGTCCTTTTACGATCGGCGCAGTTTCAGCTCTCTCGAGGAGTTGCGCTACCAAGTCAGGCTGTGGAACATGTATTACAATGACTTGGAGCACTGCGCGTTGGGTGGGAAGAGTCCCAACGAGTATTTGAAATCAATTATCAGCCCGCCAAATGTTCGTGGTTAAAACAATCCGACTTGATTTATAGGCCTCGTTTGATTCTTCGCGCTGATTCGATGACGTAATTGAGTGCGTATTTTGCACTGAGGGGTTTGTCTTGCGCGTGGAGATATTCCTCCGCAAAACCGCCGAAGCCTTTTTTGAAAAGCGAGAGGCCCGCCCACGGGTGGTTGGGTTTGTCGGCAGGGGAGATGCCCCAGAAGTTGTACATGGTGCATCCTCGACGTTTTGCCTCTTGGATAACTCGCCACTGAAGAAGATAGGAAACGTTCGAACCGCCTGTGGTGAGCGAAGTCGAACCAGAAGAGAGCGAACCGGAGTGGTGATAGAAAGCCTGCCCGTTATAAAAAATAATTATCGCCGCCGCGACGATCGAGCCGTTTTGCTTGCCGAAGAAAAATGCCGCCTCGTTGTTCGCCGCGAACAATTCAAATTCTTTTCGCAAATACTCTTTGCTAAATGGTGTGAATTGTTGCCGCTCGACGGTGGCTTGGTAAACGGTCCAAAATTTCTCGATGTCGTTCGGGTCCTTGCTCTGTGTGATCTCAACGCCTTCCTTTTCCATTTTCCTGACGAGATATCGCGTCGTTTTGCGCATTTCTCGAAGGAGGTCTTCTTCGGGTTTCGTTACATCAAGTATCCACGACAATTCGGGATGCATATGAATGGGCGCATTTCGGAATCCAAGCGAGTAGTACATCGCCCTGTTTTCCGGCGAGGATCTTGCAAGCGGGCAAAAACGGATGAAGTCGCACTCTTCGGCGCGTGCGATGCGCGTGGCCTCGCGCGCGATGAGCCGAAGCAGCTGCTCGGTATCTTCGGTCTCGCTCATGACGGGTCCATGCGGGCACAAGAGGAAAGAGCCGCGGCGCGCATCGATCTTTATGAAGAGCGCCGCGGCCACCATATCGTCGCTCTTGCGTACGCCGAGACGGAATATTTTTGATCCGGTCTGTACATACTGTTCTCCCCAGTCCCATGATTGCAGAAAGCTGTGCGGTTTTTGCTTTTTCAGGAATTCTTCCCACATACCTTTGTTGGCCGAAACAAGCGTGTACGTCACATCCATATCATTCTTTAGCCACTCGTTGACAGCCTCTGCGATCATCTTTGCTTTTGCCGGAGGGACGTTGATATGGGTCGGTAGATTCACGATACGGTTCGAAATATCTTCCGAGCCGGGGCACTCACCGTTGTACTTCGTGCGGTGCAGATATTTTTTTGGCCCTATCGGCGCGTCGTACCACGTGTCGGAAATATAGATGGTTCGTTCCTTGAGATACTCGATGAGGCGGTCACGCCCGTTCACGAGAATGGGGAATCGAAGATTGCTAGAGCTCTGAATGTCGAATGGCAGCAAAAGTCTCTTGTCGAGATGTTGTGCGTATACTTCGGCAATTTCCCGCCGGTGCCTTGCCGTTGCATCGAGCGCCTGATACTGGCGTAGGATGTTGGCGCAGTACCATCCGGGTAGCACATGAGCCTGCGTGCCACTCGTGCAAAATGGCGTCGAGAGTATGTGCAGCGCACGGTAGATTCGATGAAAGAGCTTCCCGATGCCGACCGGATACAGAGCCCTGACCTTCCATGTAAATCGTGGGTAGAGGCGGTCTTTCAATTGTTGCCCAAAAGAGACTTTTTTTGTCGGATCGTTAATCGCGCCATATTTTTTGTTGCGAATAATAAGCGCTCCGCCTGAAACTGCGTCAACGACTTTGTCTTGGCTGAAGGAAAGGATAACGAAATCGCCGACAGTACCCGCCTCTTTGCCTGATTCATAGACAGTGCCGATGGAGTGCGCCAGATCCTCGATGAGAATGATCCCACGCGTTTTACACAATTCCGCAATGCGTTTTATGTCGCAGGGAATGCCAAGCGTATTCTGCACAATGACGATTTTGAGGTTTTGGTCCGTTTCGACGGCACCCCGCAATGTCTCGAATGAGAAGTCCAGAGAGTCGCTTGCGATGTCCAGATAACGGACCGCATGACCGCCTTCAACTATCGCCTCGTATACGGCAAGGCAGGTGAATCCGTTCATCGCGACCGCGCCTTTGGGGAGCGCGGACAGCGCCAGAGCGAGCGCTTCGCGGCCTTTGTAGGTGAGGATGGCTTTGCCCCTGTAGCGTTTTTCAAGGTACGAGATCAGTTCTTTTTGGGTTTTCGTTCCACCCGTTGAGAACAGTATCCGCATCGCGGAAGAAAATGTGTAGTTCGAGCCGAGAGAATTGAAGATATTCATTGCTGTAATTCTGCGGTGATAATATCAGCGACTTTCTGCGCGTGTGTAATATGTGGCGAGTGTCGTGCGTCGGGGAGCACGATCATTTTGGAGCCACGGATACCTCTGTGTATGAGTTCACCGTCTGCAAGTGGCGTCGTTCTATCGTGTGCCCCCCAGATGATAAGCGTGGGCGCTTCAACGTGATCCAAGATGAGCGAGATATCTACCGAAAGCATATTCGCCATGGTCTTGCGCATCTCGGGTGTCGCCTTGCGGTAATCGCTCTCACGTGCGAGTTTGTACAAAAGATCCCGCATTCGCTCGGATCGTATGATGGTGTGTCCGATCTTCGCGATTATCTTGAACACATCGCGTTTTAAGCGTCGCAGACCTCGTGGCGGAATTCCCGCGCTGTCTTCGAGGATGAGTCGAGCGACTTTTTCAGGATATTTTGCGGCAAATGCGAGTGAAATGCGACCGCCGTAGGAGTGGCCCAGAAGAACTACCTTTTCCTCCGCCGCAGTCTTCTCCTTCAGCCACTGCACATAATCATCGAGTGTCCACATCGGATTCGTGCCGTCGGTCAAGCCGGGAATTTTTAGGAATTCGACATCGAACCCGCGCTTCTCGAGCAGTGCAACGAGCGGCTTCCATGTTTCGCTCTGATATGTCCAGCCGTGAAGTATGAATAACTTGCTCATAATCCCCATTGTGCACGGCGTTTCTGCCATACTTCTTCGCGACGGCAGAGTTTTGCCGCATTGTCTTTATTCTCGAGAAGATGTTCGATGATACCTTCCAAAAATCGTGCCCCTTTGAATACAAGGATTTCGCCGCCTTGGATTGTATCGTTCAGGTAGTCGAGAGTTTCTTTGGGAGTGTCAAAAGGTACGGCATCGTTCAAGATCGGCAATGCGTATTTTTTCAGCCGTGGCCCGACAAGTAGTATCTTTTCGAAGTCGCCTTGCCCGACCAGATGCGCGATCTTTTCGTGCTCTTCTTTTTCGAGTCCACCTTGCTCGGTAAGATCACCGAGGATGAGCCACTTTTTTGTCGGTAATTTTTCCACCATCCGCAGCACGGCGCTCACAGACTCGACATTCGCATTGTATGAGCTGTCGACGATGGTGGTGTTTTTGATGCCTCGGAAAACAGAACTTCTCCCCGGCGGCATCGTGAGCGCCGAGAGGTCACTGGTCGGTTGTTTGCCGAAATACTCGGCGACTTTGGCAGATGCAGCGATAGCGTAAAACGTTTCTTTGGGAAGTAAGAATGGAGTGGAATAGTTCACACCCGCAATTTTGAATTCGCTCCCGTCGTCCCGTATCTCGTAGCGCTCAAGCACTTCGTTTTCTTTTATCTCATCAACCTCTGCTTTTGTCCGATACAAGTGTTTTGAAATAAGTGGGTTGTCGGTGTTTAAAATGGCGAGACGGGAGGCGTGCTCAATAAAATATCCGAACTCATACGCAATCGCTTGGTCAACCGTCCGGAATGCGCCCCCGCTGACCTCTTTTTCAAAGTTCTGGCTGTGCGTGCGTGCTGAGCTCAGCCATACAGTCACCTCCGGCTTCAAGAGCGAGCTCAGGAATCTTCCTTCGCCCGGGCGATCGCAATCGGCCTCTACCACATATATCTTTTCGCGGTACGGTGTTTTAAAAGCCCGAAGCGGCGCGAGTAATCCCATCCAGAGCCATTCGATCGGGGAATACGTTACGCGCTTCAATCCGAGGATGTCGAATGGAATGCCGAAGCTGCTGTTGGCGCCATACGAATAACGCGCCTCCGTCGCGAGCTGAACCTCTGTGAGGTGCAAAGCGGTCGTTTTTCCGTTGGAGCCGGTAATCACCACAACACGTGGTTTCCATCGTGCGAGTTGGAGTGCGGCGAAAAAGCGGAAGTACCACGCTACAAGGAAGTAGAGTTTATTTTTGAGTGTTCGCAGCATTAAGCCCCAGAATACTAGATTAGCGACGCACTCGCCATGTTGCACGCGTCGGAGTAGGATGAGCCTATGACAGAAGGAAAACGCAGAGTGGCGATCTTCGATGTTGATGGCACGATCTTCCGCTCGAGTTTTTTGATCCAGGTGGTGAACCGCCTTATCGAAAAGGACGTATTTCCAGCTTCGACGCGGCGTGTGTACGAGCGCGAATATGAGCGTTGGCTTAATCGTGAAGGTGATTACGATGAATACATCAGCGCCGTCGTGAAAGCATTCGTCAAACACCTGAAGGGTTTGCATTACAGCGCGCTTGCAGATGCAGCAGAGGAAGTCGTGGATGAACAGTGGAAGCGAGTCTACCGCTACACGCGAGATCTTCTGAAGGACTTGAAAAAGCGGGGATATTTTTTGCTCGCCGTATCGCATTCGCCAAAAACCGTGCTCGACAAATTCTGCCCGCGCTTAGGATTCAACAAGACCTACGGCATGATCTACGAGATCGGTCCGCAAGAGTGTTTTACCGGCACTATTGTCGAGGAACATTTGATACTCAACAAAGCTGCGATCGTGCGCCGCGCCGCGGAGAAAGAAAATCTAACGCTCACGCACTCGATCGGGGTGGGGGACACCGAGTCCGACATTCCATTTCTTGAGATGGTCGCCAAACCGATCTGCTTCAATCCAAATGCGAAGCTATACCGCTATGCAAAAAGAATGAAGTGGGACGTGGTCATTGAGCGCAAGGATGTGATCTATACCATATGAAATATATTCTCATCGCGTTTGCGATACTCGTCATCGCGTATGTTGGTTACGAATACGTGCGCACGACACGGCTTGCTCGTGTCGGCGCAAAGCTGGTCACCGAGGCGCGACCCTACATAAAAGCCGAGGGAACACAGAGTATGCTCGTGCTCGGCGATAGCACGGCTGTAGGTGTTGGCGCAAGTGCGGGGGAATTCACCGTCGCAGGACGGCTCGCGGATGCTCTCTATGCGTCAGTCGTAAACTTTGCAAAAAGCGGAGCAGTGACTGCGGATCTTGCCGGACAGCTCGCTCACGCCGAGCGGACTCACTATGATCTCATGCTGATACAGATCGGTGCCAACGACATCATCCATTTTAATTCTGTCGATACAACCACCAGAGAACTTGATGACTTCTTGCAGACTGCGACGGAAAAATCCGATCATATCGTCTTGCTTACCGGGGGTCGTGTGGGGAATGCGCCATTTTTCCCACAGCTTTTTGGATGGCTGTGGACAAATCACGCTGCACGTCTGCGCGCGGGCTTTATGGCAACGGCCGCTAAATACGGTGTTGCCTATGTGGATCTTTTTGCTACACCGGATCCTATGGGCGCCGACCCCGCACGCTACTATGCGCGCGATGGACTGCATCTGACGAACGATGGCTACGGATTCTGGTTTTCTGAAGTGACGAAAACAATAGAGAAAAAGTGGCCGGATCTATGAGTTCGATACGGTCTTTCCGCAACCGTGTCTGGAAGTATTACAAGGAACGTGGACGGCATGATTTGCCGTGGCGCCAGCCTTCGCTAAAGCTACGGCGTGGCAAGAAAAACTTCGATCCGTATCGCGTCATGGTGTCGGAAATCATGCTCCAGCAAACACAAGTGGTGCGCGTGATAGAGAAGTATAAAGAATTTTTGAAAGCGTTCCCGACGGTTCGCGCGCTTGCGAAAGCAAGATTTTCCGAGGTTCTTAAAGTCTGGAGCGGGCTTGGATACAACAGACGAGGGAAGTATCTCCACGATGCGGCGAAAGTAATCGTTGAAAAATACAAAGGAAAAGTTCCACGAGAGCTTGCATCACTTCGCACGTTACCCGGCATGGGCCCGTATACCGCATCGGCCGTACGCGTATTCGCATTCAACAAACCAGACACTCTTATCGAGACAAATGTCCGTGCCGCCTACATCCATCATTTCTATTCTAGTATTTTGCAAAAAACTGCAATAACAGATGCGCAAGTCATTCCAATTGCAACAGCAGCGGCGAGGGGGCAGGATCCGAGGAAGTGGCACTGGGCGCTGATGGATTATGGTGTCCACATCAAGAAACTCCACAAAAATCCCGCGCGCAAAAGCGCGCATTACACAAAGCAATCAAAATTCGAAGGCTCGCTCCGCCAAGTCCGCGGCACAATCTTGCGCGAGTTGCACGAAGGTAAGCAACCAAGAGGCGTCGCCTCTCGGTTGGCGTTGGCACTCAAGGGGCTTGAGCGCGATGGACTTATTGTCAGGCAAAAAGGGTCCGCCCAAGGCGGATCTGCCTCGGGCCGAAAGTGGCGGATTGCATAAAAAGATTGCGGCAAGGAATTGCCTTGCTTCAGTTGAGAACGGTACCTGACCTGCTCCGTAGAAAACATATCAGTATCTCAGAATGAGCACATTGAAGGTAAATAGTCGGAGCATGATCTCGCGCATCTGCGACCAGTAGGTTCGAGCGCGCAAGAACGAGCCGAGTCGTTTCTTGAAC
>Ga0209542_10005867_pt1 | contig 24232 bp, 25 predicted proteins | sample RifCSPhighO2_01_FD_184028 | JGI IMG/M metagenome (GOLD analysis project Ga0209542, IMG submission 184028) | Soil microbial communities from Rifle, Colorado - Rifle CSP2_plank highO2_0.1 (SPAdes) (version 2) | ecosystem: Environmental > Terrestrial > Deep subsurface > Rock core/Sediment ...
CTTGTTTTTGTAGCATCAATATCAACAACAAAATGCCAAATAAGTTTTTTTAGTTTGAAATCGCCGATTTTACTTGCTCTGACAATCATTACTACTAGTATAGCTTATGCTATTCTAGTCTAGAGCCCATCTTGTTTATGTCTCAAATGCCGCGTATCTTGACTTCTGCTTTTTGAAATTTCAGTTAACTCCTTTACTGCCGCTTGCCCATTTGACGATTGGGCTATTATATTGGCAATTTCTTTATCTGTTAGATTGTCTGTAACCCCATCTGACGCAAGTAACAATTTGTCACCTGGTTGTAAATCTATTACATAAGTATTGGGAACAATATTCTTAGTACCAATTGCTTGCGTTATAAGATTTCGCTTGTCATATAAATATCGCTCCTCTGGTGCTAATTGAGAAGGATCATTAGGATTTATAACGTTGTTTAATCTCGCTTGAATAACTCTCGCTTTTTGCTCATCATCTTTTGTAACCATTTTCACAATGCCATCGTCGAGAGTAATTTGTTCAACCTTCCCCCTTCTGTATATATATGCCCGACTATCTCCAACACTTCCAACGATTGCTTTTTGTTTTCCCTGCCCCTCCCATATATAGGCCACTACCCCTGTGGTTCCCATATCACTTTTTTCTACTTGTGCTTGATTGTATACGCATTGATTTGCGTCCTGAAGAGCATTATAAATAGCGTCTTTAATTTGTTGTGTAGGTGGTTCAACATCCATAATTTTAACTTTAATTATAACATGATTATGAATTACAAAATTAACATCTGTAAATCTTATAGTTCACGTCAAGTAACCTCTTCATTATGATGTTTTATACTGATAGTAATGATAAACCATTTTAGTCCTCTTCATGAGGTAAAAAGAAGACCTATTCTTGACCTTCTGCGCGGTACTGCGGGATTTCTCATGATTCTCGCACATTCGCTCTTTTTTTTCCACGACGGTTCAGTAGTCGCATTAAACGCCCTCGCCCGATTTGGCAATACAGTCGTTTTCACACTATTTCTTTTCGTATCCGGCGCCTCTTTATACGAGGCGTATATACGACCAACTGATCAACAGAGAAAAAATACTCTTTCTATCGCCAAAAGAACCGCATATTTACTGTTTGGATATTATATCGTTGCGTTTGTCGCTGTCTTTGAGAAAATTGCCCGATTTGATGCTGCGTCAATAAAAAATACCATCATTAATGTGTTGTTTTTCATCAAGATTCCTGCGTTTTCAGAGTTTATTCTGCCGTTTATCATTTTTTCACTTTCTATTCTTTTACTTAAACCGCTATATACCAAGATAACTAAACATTACAGTATTGCAATTTTTGTCTCGTTGGTCATCTTTATAGTTGCCTATGCACTATATCCCATCCAAGCAAGTGGTAACATCAAACTTTTAAAGGCTGTGTTTATCGGAGAAGAAGGATTGCTTCGCTTCCCTATCCTCATGTATTTTCCTGTTTTTATTTTTGGCATGTATTGGGGCAAAATACTTGATACGTCCAAAAACGAATCAACGCTTCGCGCACTCGCCTTTATGGTGGGGATCATGCTTCTTGGAGTAACGCTTGTTGCTTTTTTGTTGAGCAACATATTTCCGGTAAACTTCATTGATCCTCTCAATAGATGGCCGCCGTCTTTTGGTTTTTTGACCGCGGGTTTGAGCTTTGCTCTTCTGACATATCTTTTTTATTCTCTGTTTCTTGCAAGAAGGTTCATGCGGGTTATTGTTCGATGCGTAGATTATCTGGGACAAGATGCCTTTGACCTCTATATCGTACACATCATCATACTTTTTTTGTACCGATATACAGTAGGGGTAAAATTTGATAATCCTTTTATCGTTCTTCTTCTTTTCACCGGCATTCTTATTCTGTCGGTATTTTTCTCTTCTCTTAATTGGAAAATTTCACCGTCATTTTTCACGCTTGGACATATCACGTTTGGGAAACGATACGGTCTACGGGTGAAAAAACGCTACATTTTCGCAGTTATATTTTTAAACATTTTACTTTTCAGTCAAATAAATTTATTTGTGTCAACGACCAACACCGGAGGAATTATCAAAAAAGAAGAAATTATTGGGATAGAAAATGCTCCGATATTCACTCAACCTCCATCATGGTACAACCAAGAATACGGATACTACCGACAATTGACACTCAAAAACGAAGATATATTTGGTCCCATTCGCAAAGGAGAATGGGTATTGTATACGATTGACCATAAAACAAAAGTCGATGGAAAAAAATCCCGGCCGTCAGGAGATGATCTCCTGTTGGCGTATTATAAAGATGGGGGTTATACATCCATTCCCGTGATTATTCAATCTCCAAACACCTCCGCAACTACTATTTCCCTCAAGGTAGAAAACGATATATTTCCAAACACATTTGATAACCGATATTTTTTGTACTACGGAAGCGATTTTCCTATAAAACAAAACGAGGCGCCCTCACCCATCATTCACACTGCGGTAAAATACGCATTTTCTACCAGTGAAGAATACAAACAAAAACTATCATTGTCTCTTAATCGGAAATGGTTTTTGAAATCAGCGCCTGCAAAGCTTTATGCCAACAGTGTGTTTCTGATACCTATTGTTGAAGATGCTTCAGTAAACAACCCACGCGACAATCATGCCGAGTATTTCGTGGAAATCAAAAATGATGTATTTGCCAAACAAATAGCACTTACTGCAAAAGAAAACGTCGAACAAACAATTGATATGCAACTATTCCCTGCAGGCGAATATGAAATTGCCGCATATAAAAAAACCGCAGAAATTGCTGTCGCAAGCAGAAGACAAAAAGTATTTGTTTCAGAACCCTTGTATATTGGTATTTCCCTTGACTGGGAGGGTTGGGAGGTGCCACGAGACACGTTAGATTCATTTACTAATCTGCTTACTCTTTATGGCAATCCACCTATTACTCACTTTTTCAATCCTCGCATTTATCTCCCGACCGTAGTTTCTCCCGAATACGCATCTTTCCTCACTGACTGGATTTTGGAGAGGAAACAGAGTGTTGGCGATGATATTGCTCTTCATCTGCATATGCACTTTGATGTGCTTGAGGTGGTTGGTATCGCGCCCAAAAAAAATCCCCGCTGGGGATACCGCAGCGAGGAGGGATACGACGTATTATCAACTGCCTATTCGTATGATGCATTCGTCCGTCTTTTGACATGGTCAAAAGACCAGTTTAAAACACACGGACTGCCAGAGTCTGTTGGATACCGTGCAGGAGGATGGTTTATGAATAGTGAACTTTTGAAAGCCCTTCAAGATAGTGGCTTTTTATATGATTCATCAGGACGAGATAGAGAAATGTGGGGAGGCATATACACAAGTCCGTGGGATTTGACCTCTCTATCCCAGCCATATTACCCGGCAGAGAACGATCAAAATGTCTCCTCTGATAACCGTCTATCGCTTCTTGAGATACCAAATAATGGAGGAAATACGTTTGAACATAGCGCTCCACAATTGACTGCTCGATTTTTCGATAATTATTCAGAAAATACGCTTTCGCAAAAAAAAGCAGTTGTTTTCATGGACCATCCGCAATGGTTTACGATATATATGAAAAAAATAAGTGATCTTTTGGGAACTGTCGACAAATACTCATTTACCAAAGACGCAGGACCTGTGCTTTACGTAACACTACAAACTATTTATGAATTATGGAAGTAACTCAAGGGCGCAGATACACTCGCCTATTTTTGTTTTGCATCATTGCTATGAGTATTGTTTTTATCGGTATCCTGCTTATCATCTTTTCTCTATCAAAAATAAATCCACGGGTCATCTCTACATATCCCCGGCAGCAAGAAACACTTACTACGTACAGCAAACCGTTTGAAATCGTGTTCAATACTCCAATTGACATGAATAAGCTCATCGTCAACACTTCTCCTGAAACCAAAGGAATATGGAGAAAAAAAACATACGCCTCATTTATTCCTTTTGGGAGAAAAGTAAGTTTTGCACCATTGTCTTCGTATGAAGAAAATCAAAAAGTAATGGTGTATCTATCCAACATTTCAAAGCCGTTTTCAAAAAAATTTGGCAGCGAATATCTGCTTGAGTTTTATGCTCCAAAAAATCCTGTCGTCATTGGTATTTCACCACCTCATGGGACAAAAAATGTTTCTATCACGCCCGATGTTTCCATCATGCTTTCATCTTACGATACTCGATCAGTCAGCTGGGACGTTGATATGTCACCCCTCAACTCTTTTAATGTTATGCGCCGTTTTGATAATGTGGTGCGTCTTTTACTTGAGAAACCACTTCAACCCGATACCCAATATACCGTAACGATCACCAAAACACCCATCATCTATGAAATTAAAAACAATACAACAATCAAACGAGGCAAAAAAAAGGAAACATACACGTTCTCTTTCCGAACAACCAATACTGACTCTACCTACTCTTTCAAACCCAGTGAAACTGAAAGACATATCGTTGTTTCTTCTTCCTCTCCCCAAGACCTTGAAGATGAAATTTCCGTTTCATCACCCATCATTATTACTTTTGATCAAGAAGTGGCAACCGAAAGTGCGCAGAGTCATTTTTCCATTTCTCCATATATAGATGGCAGCTTCAGTTGGATAGGAAAAACCATGACATTTGTACCCACATCGCCATTTGCGTTTAATATCGCATACACAGCAGAAGTAAAAAAAGGAGTGACCAGTATCAACGGACTAGATTTAAACAATGATTTTCGCTTCCAGTTCAAAACCGCCCCAAAGCAGTTTATACTTGACGTACCTTACCATAAGCAGGAAGAAAACTTCACCTGCAATATCGCTGCACTGCGTATGCTTCTTTCGTATCGCGGCACACAGATTGATGAAAAAACACTCAAGAATGATATCGGACAATCAGGATCGCGCGGAAATGGCAACCCATATGAAAAATACGTAAAGGGCTATGGCGTGTACTGGGATCCGATTCTCATGGAAGCTCAAAAATACAGAGGAAGTCAACTTTTCAAAGATTGGACAATCCGCGATATCATAGCTGAAGTGAGAAAAAACAATCCCGTCATGGTATGGGGTCAAAATGGATGGTCTCATCCGCATGAGATTTCTTGGGAAACTCCTGATGGAACTTACGTATATGCAATAAATGGTATGCATTCATATGTGGTGAAGGGATATATTGGTGATGCGCAAAACCCCACGCATATTGTCGTCAACGATCCATGGAGAGGGGTGAAAAACTTGCCCATTGATCAATTTATTAAACTGTGGAATTATTTTAAAGTTGCTCTGGTTGTATACTGACAACATCTTGTATGTGACATCGCTCATACGAAAAATCTCGCTCTATAGTCTTTGCCTTGTTGGTCTATTTTTTTGTTTTTATGGGCTAAACACACAACCCCTTCAACGGTGGGATGAGGAAACAAATATGAGAGTGATAAAGCAAACATTGACTACTGACCAATCATTTACTCTTATTTTGGACAATAAGCCATTTCTCGAGAAACCTCCCCTCTGGTATTTCCTGACGATGGCATCAGTGAGATTATTTGGACAAAGTCCCTTTGGCTTTCGCTTCGTGAGCGCCCTTTCAGGATTTTTACTTCTTCTTGTCATTTATCGGTTTTCACGTGCGACGCATGGATCATTGTCAGCAATAATTTCTCTCCTCGTCATGCTTTCCACTGGCCAATTATTTATGCCAAATCAAGAAGGTTTTTTCTCCACCCATACGCTGCGATCCGCAGATGTCGATAGTTTACTTCTCCTTCTTATGACAGGCTCTTTTTATAGTTTCTATATGAGTATCACGACAAAAAAGAGTATTTTTCTATACCTTGGCTCTTTTCTTTCAGTTCTCTCTATATTGACAAAAGGACCTATTGGCCTCTTACCGCTTTTTATTTTTTATCTATACATTTTTGCCTGTAGGAAAAAACGCGTTGCCTTATTACATATGATAATTTCAACATGCGTATTTTTGGTTATTGTTCTCGGATGGCATACCTATATGTTTTTAACGTACAAAGAACAATTCATAGGACAATATGTCTACTATCATTTAGTTAAACGGATGCTTTTACCCATCGAGGGACATCGCGAATCTCTGTGGTTTTATCTCACGGTACTTTCTTCAAAAAACATGTTTTCTGCCCTTGAAATTTATCTCGTCAGCGTGGTTTATGTTTTCTTTTTCAAAAATATGAAGGAGTATAAAAATTTTGTCCTTGTTGTATCAAGTGTTTTGATCCTCGTCGTTATAACGACCGCACAAACAAAACTTGCGTGGTATGTACTACCGTTTTATCCTTTTGCATCACTACTTATTGGCGGAACCTATGGAGACTTCGTGAAAAGGTTTAAGCATACAAAAAACCCTTTGTATAAAACGCTTGGGTTTTCTTTCGCCGCTCTTTTTTTAGTGCTTATCGCACGGGGAATTGTAATGGTTTACTTGAGAATAATTACCTTTTGAGCAAGTTTTTCAGCTATTTTTCAGTAAAGAGGTATACTATCGCTGTATATGAAAATACTCATAGTTGAAGATGAACATCGTATCGCCCAATCAATGAAAAAAGGACTTGAACAAGAGAAGTATACGACAGATCTTGCGCATACGGGAAATAACGGGTACGACCTTGCCTCAACTGGAGAGTATGATCTTGTCATTCTTGACCTTATGCTTCCTGAAATGGACGGTATCACTATCTGCAGGAAACTGCGAAAAAGCAATGTGCATACGCCGATTTTGATGCTCACTGCCAAAAGCCAAATCCATGACAAAGTATCAGGGCTTGATGCGGGGGCGGATGATTACCTCACCAAACCTTTTTCTTTTGAGGAGCTTTTGGCTCGCACAAGAGCTCTCACTCGAAGACCGCCGACCACTCGCGACGAAATCCTCAAAATAGCAGATCTCATACTTGACACAAAACTCTATCTGGTAAAACGTGCAAATAAAACAATACATCTCACACGCAGAGAATTTTCACTCCTTGAGTATTTTATGAGAAATGCGGGCAAAATTCTGACGAAAGATCACATTATATATCATGTATGGGAATACGATGCAGATATCCTCCCCAATACGATCGAAGTATATATACGAAACTTAAGAAATAAAATCGATACTCCTTTTAACCATAAAAAGCCACTTATTCATACCGTGCGCGGCTTCGGGTATAAAATCGAAGGATAATATGTTTGACAGAGCTCGACTGAAACTAACCCTATGGTACTTATTGATCGTCATGCTTATCAGCACTGCTTTTAGTATTGTCATCTATAAAGTACTGACAAAGGAATTTGAACGGTTTGCTCGCATACAGCGCCTTCGTATCGAAGGAAGAATATTTGAAAAAAGACCAATACTACCTCACACTATTGATCCGGAATTGGTGCGCGAAACCAAAAAAAGACTAGGCGTCATGCTTATTTTGGTAAATGCGGGCATAGTGGTGCTATCGGGGGCAACTGGATATTTTCTCGCAGGACGAACTCTCGCTCCTATTCAGGAAATGGTAGATGAACAAAATCGTTTTATAAGCGATGCCTCACATGAGCTGAAAACTCCGCTTACCTCCCTTAAAACCGCTATGGAAGTATTCTTACGAAATAAAAATTACACGCACGAGGAGGCAAAAACGCTGATCGCCGAAAATATTCAAGAAGTCAATAAACTACAACACCTCTCTGAAGAATTATTACATCTTGCCTATTATGAAAAACCAACAAACAACACACTATCTGAAATATGTAATCTCGACAGTATCATTGTCCATGCAATTAAAAAAGTCTCGCCCATCGCCAAACAAAAACGCATGACCATTGTTAACCGTTTTGACACAGAAACAGTGCATATCAGAGGAAATAAAGATGCCCTTGTCAACCTTTTTGTTATTCTGCTCGACAATGCGATCAAATATACTCCTGCCAAAACAACTATAACAATCACTGCTCGAAAAACTACAACACATATTGCTCTCTCAATCACTGATCAGGGAATTGGCATTTCCGAAAAAGATATCCCTCATATATTTAATCGATTTTACCGCGCAGATACATCACGATCAAAAATAGATGGGTATGGTCTTGGACTGGCTATTGCGCAAAAAATTGTTGACGCACATAAAGGATCAATACAGGTGAAAAGCATGGTTCAAAAGGAATCAACCTTTACTGTCACATTGCCGACACTTTAAGCTATTTTTAAGTTTTTTCTTGTATAATACTGCGCTATGAAATCTATAGTGAAATTTTTTATCAGAATAGTACAATGGTTTTTTAGGCTCTCATTTTTTAAGAAGATCGCGTTTTTTGCCTTGTTTATCGGACTTTTATGGCTTATCTTTTCAAGAATCTCTGCCTTGAAAAATAAACAAACACAATACCAAACTACACAAGCAGAAAAAGGGACACTCATCATTTCAGTCCCGGCAACAGGCACGGTAGCCGCAACAAATAGTATCTCCGTGACCACGCAAGCAACAGGCGTTGTATCAAAACTATACGCGAAAGACGGCGATGAGGTAATCTCTGGCCAAAAAATCGCTGAAATAGACCTTGATATGATCGCCCGCCAAAAAAATGCACAGACTCTCTCAAGTTATCAAAGCGCCAAAAACACCCAAGAGGCAGCAAAAGCGAATCTATACACTACTCAATCTGATATGTTTGACAATTGGAAAACATTTTATACACTCGCCACCAACTCCACCTATCAAAATGCAGATGGATCAGCCAACGAAACAAACAGAACGCTCCCGGAATTTCACATTGCCCAAAATAATTGGCTTGCGGGAGAGGCAAAATATAAAAATCAGCAAAGCGTTGTTGTCCAAACGCAAACTGCGCTCAATGCTGCATGGCTTGCATATCAACAAACCTCCTCTACTATTTACGCACTAATTTCTGGAAAAGTCACTGGATTATCTCTGCAGGAAGGATCGGTAATCACGCCGTCAACCAACACAGAAAACACCGCACAAAGCAGTACACACATAGCATACATAAAAACAAAAGCTCAGCCGTTGGTCTCAATCAACCTCACTGAAATTGACGTGCCAAAAGTAAAAATCGGCAATCCCGCAACAATCACCTTTGACGCATTTTCTGATAAAACATTTACTGGACGAGTCATCAGTATTGATACGGTGGGAGAAAGCTCCACCGGCGTCACCATCTATCCTGTATTTATCCGACTTGACCTGGGGGACGATGCAATTCTCCCCCATATGGCAACTTTTGTCCATATCATCACGCAAACCAAAGATAATGTTCTTCTCGTTCCCTCAAGTGCATTACAGTCGCGAAATGGAGAATCAATAGTGCGAGTTATGAAAAACGAAAAAATAACAGAGACGGCTGTCAAAATCGGTCTTGCATCAGATACGCAAACTGAAATACTGTCAGGACTATCTGAAGGAGATATGATCGTCACTTTAACAGTCCAAGAACAAATATCATCAAGAAACCAAACGCAATCACCCTTTGGAGGATTTGGCACTGGGGGATTGCGTCCTGGCGGGTTTAATATAAGGACACGATAGCCTATATTTATTTTTGACTTTTAATTTTTAGTTTTGATTTTTCTTACAATGATCAGCATACTCCATATTTCCAAAATATACACAATGGGAAGTCTTGAAACTATTGCCCTTTCCGATATTTCTTTTGAAGTTAAAAACGGCGAATTTGTCGCTATCATGGGTCCTTCAGGATCGGGAAAATCGACCTTAATGCACATATTGGGTGCTCTCGACAAACCATCACACGGTGAATATATGTTGGACGGTGAACGCATGACAGAACTTGATGAAAACCAATTGGCAGAAATACGAAACAAAAAAATCGGGTTTGTTTTTCAAGCATTTAACCTGCTTCCCCGTATGTCTGCTCTCTCAAACGTCATGCTTCCCATGATGTATGCAGGTATTTCCCGTCGGGATCGCCTAGAAAGAGCAGAAATATATCTTTCGCTTGTTGGTTTGAACGATAGAATGTTTTATTCGCCGAATCAACTCTCTGGAGGCCAACAACAAAGAGTCGCTATTGCTCGGGCGCTCGTCATGTCTCCTCGCATCATCCTTGCTGATGAACCAACCGGCAACATTGCCACAACTCAAGCAGAGGAAATCATGAATATATTCAGGAAGCTTAATGATAAAGGGCATACGATCATCATGATTACCCATGAACCAGACATCGCCCGCCATGCGCAGCGCATCATCCACATAAAAGATGGAAAAATACAACAGGATGAAAAACAAGAGAAACAATATGTATACAAAAACTAATTATGGATCTTTTTGAACTCATACGAGAGAGCATTAACACGCTGACCGTGAACAAAATGCGCACAAGTCTCGCAACGCTAGGCATCATCATTGGCATAGGCAGCGTCATTGCTTTACTCTCTATCGGTCAAGGGAGTCAAAAAATGATAGAGAAACAAATCCAGTCTCTGGGATCAAATCTCCTTACCGTGATTCCCACAGGTCAAAACACTACCCGTGGGGTGCGTGAGGCCGCAGGAGGGGGAACTACGCTAACCATCGAGGACGCGAAAGCAATCGAGACGTCGCCGGAAATAACCACCGTTCAAACAGTTTCACCTGAATTTTCCCGCCGGTCACAGATAACTGCCGGGCGAAATAATACCAATACTCAAATCGTTGGTGTATATCCTTCATATGCGACGGTCCGCAAAGTCACTCTTACGTCAGGCACGTTTATCAGTGCGCAGGATGTTACTGCGATGAATAGGGTCGCGGTGCTTGGTCCCCAAGTCGTCACTGATCTTTTTGGAGAAGGAGCCAATCCAATCGGTCAAACAATTCGAACAAATAGCCAGATACTCAAAATTATTGGTATAACAACAGCAAAAGGCGGCACGAGTTTTCAAAATCAAGACGATACGATCTATGTCCCTCTTTCAACTACTCAGAAGTTACTCTTTGGAGCATCGCATCTGACATCAATCGCTGTTGAGGCAAAAAATCCAGATGTCATGACTGCAGCGCAAAACGAAATCGGATATCTGTTACTAAAACGCCATATGCTCGATGATCCTACTTCTGCCGATTTTATTATTTTCTCTCAAAATGATATTTTGAATACTGCCTCATCAGTTACCGGCACTTTTACTGCGCTTTTGAGCGGTATTGCGGCAATTTCACTATTGGTGGGAGGGATTGGCATTATGAACATCATGCTCGTCACCGTCACCGAGCGAACGCGAGAGGTAGGACTACGCAAAGCGCTGGGAGCAAAAAAACAAACCATTATCGCTCAATTTCTTGTTGAGGCAATTATTTTAACCATCGTTGGAGGTCTTATCGGTATCAGTATTGGCATTTCCACTTCTTATTTTTTATCAAAAGCAATCAACATACCATTTGCAATTTCAGCCTACTCAATTATGCTTGCAGTTTTCGTTTCTGTGGGAACGGGCATCTTATTTGGCTGGTATCCTGCACAAAAAGCAGCAAACCTGCAACCAATTGAAGCTCTACGATATGAATAACAATCTTTTTATTGTAATCTGCGTTCTCTCAAACGCTTCAGAATAATATCTCTGATACCTTCTCGAGCACTATTTTCTCCCGCGGGGGGTTCTGTACCAAATTCCAATTTTGCGCCACTCGTTTCTTCACTCACATAATAAGCCCATGCGGGAGTTTTTTTGCTCAACATTTCATCTCCAGTGTTGGCGCCAATAAGATATTTTTGGGAAAATGCTAATCCATAGGAAGAAATAGCTTCCGCGTGAGTACTATTTTCAGGACTTGAAAAAGAGAAATGAGTAGAATCATCAAGCACTAAATAATATTTGGGAGGCTTTGCTATATCGTATGCAATGCGCCGAGGAAGATCGCCAAAATAAGCTTCATCGTTTTCTCCAACCATAAGCATCAGAGGAATATTCACCCCTTGAAAACTATTTTCAAACGGATACGTCGGGGATGAAAAAATCAGGAGAGTTTTGATTCTTGTGTCTTTGAAAGATGGATTGGGATGAGCACCGGTTACACCGTACATGGTCATACCGCCAAGCGAGTGGCCTATGGCGCCGATTTGACGTGGATCTATAGTCTGATAAAGCCACGATGACTGATTTTGATTTTCGCTCATAAGATAATCAACAAATGATCTTGTTTGAGGTAGGCGATGCTTTTCAAGATAGGAAAAAAGATAATTTCTATCTTTATCTGCCTCCGGCTTCATAGCTCTTACCGAACGGAGAATTTCTAAATTACTTCCTTGAGGCGCTCCTTCAATCCGTTCAAAAGACAAAGGTTTTTGAAAGTCTGGCGCTCCAGTGTCTATATAATCAAGTCCTGCCACAATAAATCCCCGCTGCGCAGCATATTCAGCAAAGTAGCTGATATTGAGAGCAGAACCGTAAGCCCCATGGGCAAACACGAGAATTGGATATGGTTTTTGCCACTGCGCAAGTGAGGCATTGAGAGTAACACTTCCTGATCTTCTCTCGCTATACGTATACTGTCTCGGAGTCTCAAGCGTCGGGTACCAAAAAGCAATAGCGTAGGAAGTTTGTCCACCAGCTACTGGATTGGTAAAATTTGCTTTTTTTATCGCAAAACCAGCCATCCATGCAGTTTGAGCAGTCATGGATTGAGGGAGAGGTAACCCAGATGAAGGAGTCTTTTGTCTCAACCTCTGAAAGAAGTCTCTATTTTGCAGCGCAATCACCGCGAGGAGAAAAATAATAAGAGGAATAACAATTTTTTTCATAAGTTAAGTATATGTTAGCTTACGATACGTTGTATAGAGAGACTTTTGGTCTGTTTTAAATAATCCGCTGGTGTTTTGTAATTTAACTGTTTTAATTTTACCTCAAAGTTGTACCGATTCAAGTAGGAAATTAGTTTATCTTTAATAAAGGCAATTTTTGATACTCGGTCAATGCAGGTAAAAACATACCATCTCCTTTTGTTGATCTTGGGGGCATAGAGTGTATCAATATGCAAGTATCCAATGGCGTACTTCCTAAATTTTCTAATCCTTCGTTCCGCATTGATCAGCTCCCGGGGAAAGACGGATAATCCGTGTCTGGCGAGGCAACGGTAAACCTTAACCGGATAAAGATTGGGGATTTCTTCCTCCAGCGTGAAGAAGATTTCCTCCACTGTTTTCTTAAACTTCTTCCTTTCAAAAACAATCAGGTCTTCATGGTATGGAGTCAGGCTGGTACGAAGATGATCAGGTCGGGAGGATTTGTCCTCAACATCCTCTCTTTGTTTCCATTTCTTAATTGTTGACCATGAGAGATTAAATTTACGCGCCAGAACAGCTACGGGAAGCGGGCTTTGTTTTATCTGCCGTCTTATGGCATAATTGGTCTTAGCGTTTTGATGCAGTTTCTGTAACATTGTTAAGATTATCTCTTAACAACGTATCGTAGTCAAACAAGTAGGTGGATGGATATATATGATAAAATAACTTTATGAAACTTGGTATCATTCTACAATCAAACAAACCGGAACACGTATGGAATACGTTTCGCCTCGGTATTACTGTGCTTAAAGCCGGTCATCATGTGGAGATTTTTTTGATGAACGAGGGTTCAGAACTAGATGCTATCCCTGATAGCGAACATCTTGACATTTCCGTGAAAGTAACGGAGTTCAAAAATCTGAAGGGTGAAATTTACGCGTGCGGCACTTGTCTGGAGTTGCGTGGCAAGGGCGAAAGCAAGATTTGTCCGGTTTCTACAATGACTGACTTACTCAAAATGGTCGAGAATTCTGATAAAGTTTTAGTTTTTGGATAAAAATATGATGAGTCGTTAGCTCATAATTATTTGCTCCTTTTTTACCCTATTTGAATACATTATTACGCTTTTTGGTATAATGCAATACATTTATGTATAATAGTCCGTCTTTTGGCAAGCTCGATAGCGCATCTCTCAAAAAAAGAATTTCTGTATACATGACAGAAAAAAAAGAGGCAAATTATCGTATCATCGTAGGAGCTGATTCTCAAAAAGCTCGTGTCAACAACTATGATTTTGTCGTTGCGATCGTGATCCATCGTGTCGGGTCAGGAGGTATTTATTTTTGGAAACGAAATGTCGTCTCACAAAAAATGAGCCTCAAAGAACGCATGTATCAAGAGGCGATTTTATCGCTCCAATCAGCAGAGAAAGTGTTTGAGCTGCTTCGCGAAAACGGTATTTCAAAGTATAATATTGAAATTCATGTGGATATTGGTAGGAAAGGGGAGACCAGAGAACTCATCTCCGAAATCGTCGGGATGGTGCGGGGGAGTGGGTATAGTGTGAAAATCAAACCAGATTCTTTTGGCGCATCAAAAGTGGCAGATCGACATACTTGATAGTTATTCCTCCACGTAGTCTTTCATCGTTGCTTCAGTGATGGTGAATTGTTCTCCTTCTTTTTTGACATATTTATACGCGGCCTTTCGTACCATTTCCTCCACATATCGCGTGACACTTCGCATGCCCGGATCATATCCTGACATACGCGCAATTTTTTTCCACACTGTTTCGTCAATGGCGAGGCAATTTTTGGGAAGGCCACTCTCCTTCATAAGGCGTGGGAGGATATAGTCTCGAGCGATGACTATTTTTTCCTCGTCTGAATACGAGGGCATTTCGATGACTTCAAGCCTATCCATGACCGCTGCTCCTATGTGGTGCGTGGTATTGGCAGTTGCCACAAAAAGGACTGATGAGAGATCAAAGGGATAATCTATATAATGGTCGACGAAATGATTGTTTTGCGCAGGATCAAGTAGTTCGATGAGGACGCCCATGATGCCAGCTTTTCCCTCTGGCGCGATGCGATCAATCTCATCAAGAAGAATGACCGGATTGCGACTTCCGGTTTCATAGAGTGCCCGCATGATGAGTCCCGGAGCAGCCTCTGGTATGGTTTTTCTCCCGCCTCGAAGATCTGAAGCAAGAGAGAGTCCGCCAAAGGGAATGCGAGCAAACTTTTTCCCCAGAGCTTCTGCGATTGAGGATGTAAAGCTTGTTTTTCCCGTTCCTGCAAGTCCCACAAAAAGAAGAATAGGGGTGTATGTATGAGTAGTTTGATTTTTTTGAGCGAGGATGAGCACGGAGAGATATTCGAGTATGCGCTGTTTGATCGCATGAAGTCCATGATGATGGCTATCCATTATTTCCTTCGCGTGTGAGATATCAAGTATATCCTCGCTCGTCGTATTCCAAGGGAGATGAACTATCCAGTCTATATATTGAGCGATAAGATCAAGTCGAGTGCTACTTCCTCCTCGCTCAAGCAGTGAGGCGATTTGTCTGATCTCTTCCTCTGTTTTTTGCAAAAGAGGGGCGGGAAGTTGTGTGGTATGTAGTTTTTCAGTCAACCGCTGAATTTCAGGAAAAAGTGAAGAGCTCATTTTGTGTCTTATAGTAATTAGCAATTGAAAATAACGCTTGACAATTCATGTGTCGTTTGGTATATATATTAAAGCAAAAAAACAAATTTGTCTACTTGGGATATATAAAACTATATGAGTAGACGCATATCACATAATATATTATAAGTTTTTTTACCGATTTGTATGCATGTTAAAAATTATACAATCGGTACGTATTAAAAAAAAGGTATGAAAAAATCACATGTCTCGAGTGCTTCTCGTATAAAACCTCTTTTTGATTATGTACTCGTCAAGCCGCTTGAAAAAGAAGAGGTGACTGTTTCAGGTATTGTTCTTCCCGACTCCGCCAAAGAAAAACCGCAGATGGGGGAAGTGATGGCTGTTGGTCCAGGTGGCTTTAATAATGAGGGAAAAACTATCCCCATGGTAGTTAAAGTAGGGAAAAAAGTACTCTACAAAAAATGGGGAGGCAATGAAGTAAAAGTTGGTTTTGAAGAATGGTTGCTTTTGGAGCAAAAAGATATTATGGCGACTGTTGAGTAATACCTATTATTATTAGTTTATTCCGATTTAATCGGAATTTACATTATTTATAAAAAATATATGGCAAAGCAACTTAAATTTGCAGATGAGGCACGAAGTGCTCTTTCTCGGGGCGTTAATATATTGGCAAAAGCAGTAGTGACGACACTTGGCCCTCGTGGGCGCAATGTGGCGCTTGATAAAAAATGGGGGGCTCCCAACGTGGTGCATGATGGCGTATCGGTAGCAAAAGAAATAGAGCTTGAGGACCCGTTTGAAAATATGGGGGCGCAACTAGTCAAGGAGGCAGCCTCAAAGACCAATGATGTCGCAGGAGACGGTACGACCACCTCAACCCTTCTGACACAATCTATGGTCAATCTTGGTATGCGCAATATCACCGCCGGTGCAAACCCGATGATTTTGAAGCGAGGAATTGAGAAAGCAGTTGAAGCAGTGGTGGGCGAGATTGCAAAAATGTCCAAGAGAATTCCTCTTTCTGATGAAGAAGGAATTGCGCAAGTGGCGACTATTTCTGCAGCAGATACGCATATTGGCTCAATGATTGCCGAGGCAATCACTAAGGTGGGCAAAGACGGAGTCGTCACGGTCGAGGAAGGGAAAGGACTTCAGATGGAGATTGAATATAAGGAAGGAATGGAATTTGACAAAGGATACGCATCTGCGTATTTTGTCACTGATTCTGAAAAGATGACCGCAGAGATAGATGATTCGTATATTTTGATCACCGATAAAAAAATCTCTGCAATGTCTGACCTTTTGCCTTTCTTGGAAAAATTTGTCAAAGTTTCAAAAAATCTCGTCATTATTGCGGATGATGTGGATGGTGAAGCGCTTGCAACGCTGGTCGTCAATAAGCTTCGCGGCACGTTTAACGCGCTTGTTGTGAAGGCGCCGGGCTTTGGAGATAGACGCAAGGCAATGCTTGAAGATATTGCCATCTTGACCGGTGGGCAAGTAGTTTCAGAAGAAATAGGCAGAAAACTTGAGAATGTTGATATTGATGTTTGTGGAAGAGCAGATAAAGCCTGGGCAGATAAAGAAAACTGCCGTCTCATCGGGGGACGTGGCGAGAAATCAAAAATCAAAGCACGTGTTGCCCAAATTAGAAGAGAAGTGGAAGGAACAACCTCGGAGTTTGACAGAGAGAAGCTACAAGAGCGTCTGGCAAAACTTTCTGGAGGAGTTGCTGTGATTAATGTCGGCGCAGCCACAGAGGTTGAACTCAAAGAGAAAAAAGAGCGAGTCAATGATGCGGTGTCGGCGACAAAGGCAGCGCTTGAGGAGGGGATTGTCGCAGGAGGCGGTATCACGCTTCTTCGAGCACGAAAAGTCCTCACTGCCATCAAAAAAGCATCAGATTTTGAGGAAGAAAAAACCGGTGTCGACATCGTATATAAAGCTCTTGCAGAACCACTCACCATGATTGCTCACAATTCTGGAGCTGATGCAGGATGGGTTTTGAAGAAAGTCGAGGAGCAAAAAGAATACGACTATGGATTTGATTCGATGACCGTTTCTTTCGGATCAATGTTCAAAAAAGGCATTGTTGATCCGGCGAAAGTGGTACGCAGTGCGCTGGAGAATGCAGCATCAGTGGCAATAATGATCCTGACCACTGAAGCGTTGGTCACAGACATTCCTGAAAAGAAAAAAGACGTGCCCAGTCCCGCAGGTATGGGTGGTATGGGAGGCATGGGTGGAGAGTATTAAAGAAATAATTCGCGGAGAGTTAAAAAAGGCGGTCGGAAACGACCGCTTTTTTTGTGAGTGTGATGTAATATATTTCTATGCTAACTATTGGGGAAATGTTGAGAAAAGAACGGGAAAGACGGTCTTTGACTATTGCGGATGTTGAGCAAGCGACCAAAATAAGAAGGAAAAACCTTGAGGCGCTTGAGCAAGATAACTGGTCATTTTTCCCTTCAAAAACATATATCACAGGAATTTTGAGAGCATACGGCGCATTCTTGGGGATTTCTCAAGAAAAACTCTTGGCTTTTTTTCGCAGAGAATACGGAAAGAAAGAAGAATTTTCCTTCAAAAAACATATAGAAAAGAGTCGTACTCCTCATACAAAAATGATCTTCAAATATGTATTTGCATTCATTGTAGTTTTTTTCTCTCTGTATTTTGTCTACCAGCTCAAGCTGTATTTTAAAAGACCTACGATTGAGATACTTACCCCAAAGACTGCCGCTTTTAAACGTGAGAAAAAAATTGAGCTGAAAGGAAAGGTAGAGAAAGAATCAATCATCACAGTCAATGGGGAGCGAGTGTATCAAGATGAAGATAATATTTTTACTGTATCTATTCCTTTGCCCAAGTCACGCAATGAAGTGATCATAGAAGTCGTGGGGGCAAGTGGAAGAAAGACTGTTATGAAACGGATTTTCACGACAACCACGCCGGGTGAGCAAGATACCAATCGACCGTAAGCTTCAACGCTGTATCGAAGTCATGTTGCGGGACCCATCCAAGTTCTCGTTTGATTTTTGAGGCGTCAATCGCATATCGGCGATCATGACCGGGTCGATCCGTGACATGGGAGATAAGTTTTTCATCTTTGCCCATAGTTTTTAAGATTCGCTTCACGACGTCTATATTGCTGATATCTTTTTCTATTCCTCCAATAAGGTATGTTTCGCCGATTGTGCCTTTTTGGAGGATAAGATCGATCGTTCTCACGTGGTCATCTACATAGATCCAATCTCTCACATACAAACCATCACCGTACACAGGCACTCTCTTATTTTTTGCTGCACAAGAAATAGCAAGCGGAATAAGTTTTTCAGGATATTGATACGGCCCAAAATTATTAGAGCAATTTGATATCGTGATCGGCAGTTTATACGTGGTGTAGTATGCACGCACAAAATGGTCAGAAGCTGCTTTTGAAGCGGCATAGGGACTTCGAGGATTATAGGGAGTCTCTTCACTGAATTTTTCATGTGAGTCAAGGGTAAGCGCACCAAAAACTTCATCAGTTGATATATGATGAAATCTTTTGATGTGATGAGTGAGAGCTGCATCAAGCAACGTATATGTGCCACAGACATTGGTCTTCACAAATGCGGAAGGGTCGGCGATGGAGCGGTCCACATGGGTTTCGGCAGCAAAGTGGACGAGGATATCTGTTTCTTTCATGAGCGAGTTGATAGTTTCTTTATCACAGATATCTCCTTTCACGAAGCGGTAATTGCGTTTATTTTCGGATTCTTTCAAGTTAGCTTGATTCCCCGCATAGGTTAGTTTATCAATGACCGTGACAAAATCATGCGGGTATTTTTTCACCCAATAGTTAACGAAATTACTTCCGATAAATCCGGCCCCTCCGGTGACTAACATTCTCATATATATTTCATATTATATCAGGTGCATAATTTTTATCCGTTGACAAGTGAGTGGTTATTCGTAATAATGAAATACATATGTTAAATTACACTCCTTTAAATGAAGAGGTTTTGATAAAAAATACGAAAAAATCCCCTCTTAATAGCTATTTGATTATTATTGCACTGGTAACCGTTATCATTTTCAGCGTTTTGCTGTTCGTGCTCGTACAGAAAAAGCGCCAACAGGCAGTGGATACTGTGGTTATTCCCACCCCTGTAGTTCTCCCCTCACCCATTCCTACCGTACCTTTGCCTACCGTAGAGCAGACAGCAACTCCTACCCCCACCTTGAAAAAAGCCGCTCCCCCAGCCAAAGTTTCTCCGGCGTCTTCCTCGGGTGGAGTCATACAAGAGGAAGATATTTTCAATGGGGCGCCGCCTCCTGCGGTATCTGGCGGAGGAGGATAAGGATTTTTCATGTTCTACCTCATCCTGTTTTCAGGAGAGTTGCTGGTGCTTTTTTTCGTATCACGCAATCTGACGACATATCTTTTTCATTTTTTTCGTCTTTTTACGAAAAACAATCATGTGATATTTTTCGTTATTTCTCTTCTTTATTTTCCCGGTACTCTCCTTCATGAAATGAGCCACTATATAGTAGCTGTTTCTTGTATGCTCAAAGTAACTGATATACGGATTTTCCCGGTAATCCAAAGTGGTGCAGTGAGGCTTGGTTCTGTTTCTTTTGAGCGAAAAGACAGTATACGCAGTATTATCGTAGGAATTGCGCCTATTGCAGGCGGCATGCTTTTTTTTTACTTTATTTCTGTCTTTTCACTCTTTCCCCCTCATTCTTTTCCCCTTTCCATTTTTATAATCTATCTTATTTTTTCAATATCTTCCACGATGTTTTCTTCCAAAAAAGATATGGGCGATCTTTTGTATGCGATACCTTTTTTATTGCTGATAGGTGGAGCGTTATACTTTGCAGCTTCATATAGTCCTCGGTTTTACTATCTGGCGAATGAACAAGTTGGACAGGGTGTGATACAATTTATACAAGGAATACACAAATATATCATCATAAGCATTATTATCAATAGTGTTTTTCTTATTTCTGCAAAAGCAGCCATCACGATATGGAGAAAACCATGAAAATACTTACTCTTAAGGTAGGTGGTGTTGATATTACGGGGCCGCTTGTTATTGACGGAAAAAGTGATCCAACAGTGGCTGATGTGATTAATCAAGTGATGAAATTCCTGTACCCTTTTGCCGGAATTCTTCTTTTTATATATCTTGTATGGGGTGGGTATGATTATCTTCTTTCCGGGGGGAGTCCTGAAAAAGTAAAAGCAGGCAAAGCCAAAATCACATCAGCTTTCATCGGATTTATTTTGCTCATTCTCTCATATATTTTAGCCCGTCTCGCGGGTAAAATCCTAGGTATTACAGGGTTGTTTTAGATATATATTTTTTTATTGCTTCTCCATAATTTTCAGCGGTACCGACATCAAACCATTGATCCTCAAACACAAAGCCAGACAATTCCTTTTTACCAATAAGGTTTTGTAGAATATTTTCAAGCATAAACGCTGGTTTATTGGGAAAATAATCAAAGATTGCTTTATTAAATACATATACGCCAGTATTGACCAGATAGCTTTTCTCCTCTCCTTTTCGTGTTCGCTCATAAAAACCGACGATTTTACTGCCATGGAGTTCAAACTGACCAAACAGTGATGGGTCTTTGGTCGATACAAGCGCGACAGTTGCTTTTGAAGCTTGGTCTTTATGGAAGTTGATAATGTCGGTGAGATTGAGATTGGTTAAAATATCTCCATGTAGAACCAAAAAGGGATCATCCTTGACAAAAGCACGGATTTTCTTGATCGCCCCGCCTGTGCCCACGGGTGTTTTCTCTTCGCTGTATTGTATCTTGACTCCCCATTTTTTTCCATCCCCGAAATATTCTCGTATTTTATCCCCTAAATATCCGACGCAGAGGATTATTTCGCGCACATCAGCCATTCTTAGATTTTCTATCAAATGCTCAAGGATCGGACGGCCCTTTATGGGAAGTAGAGGTTTTGGTAATTCGTATGTGTATGGACGCAATTTTTCACCTTTTCCACCAGCAAGGATGACCGCTTTTCCTATATGGGGTTTGAGGTACTGAAGAAGGATATATTCAATTGCGTGTGAGCGGTTTCGAATTTTCTCTCCATCAACGAGGTGGTCAACATTCTCAATGAGTCCTTCTTGCAATGTAATAGTGAGACGTATTCTTCTCATTCTGATAAGCTATTGTACACCTTGGGTTGATTTTTGTCAAAGATTGTATTATAATACTCATTTAGTATGCAAAAAATCGAAGGATGCCTTGACATGTTTCAGAGACAATTTATTGTCTTTATATAAATTATTGACATAATACCCGCCCGACCGGCGGTTTTTTTTTGCACTATGTCTTTTTTTAAAAAGAACAAAGAGATTATCATCCTTTCAGTCGGCGGAAGTCTGGTATATCCCAATGGTGGTATTGACGTTGAATTTTTGTCAAAACTCAACGTTTTCGTCAGAAGTCATGTAGAAAAGGGCAGAAGGTTTTTCATCGTCGTTGGCGGAGGCGCTATTTCTCGAAGCTATCGAGATGCGGGAAAAGCAGTCATAGGTAAGATCACCAACGAAGATTTGGACTGGCTTGGCATACATGCCACACGTCTTAATGCACATCTCTTGCGAACTATTTTTCAGGATATTGCTCATCCTCGTATCATCGAAAATTACGATAAAAAGCTTATTTCATGGAAAGAAGCAGTCGTCATCGGAGCAGGATGGAAGCCGGGGTGGTCAACAGATTATGATGCAGTCGTTTTGGCCCGTGATTATCGCGCATCTCTGGTCATTAATTTAAGCAACATCGAATGGGTATATGACAAAGACCCCAAAAAATTTAAAGATGCCAAACCGATAAAAAAAACGACCTGGGACTATTTTGAAAAATTAGTCGGGACAGAGTGGATCCCCGGGACCAATGCTCCATTTGATCCGGTTGCCGCACAGCTTGCCAAAGAAATAGGTTTAACCGTCATCGTAGCCCATGGTAGTAATTTTCGCAATCTTGAGCGTATTTTAAATGGTGAAAGTTTCAAGGGTACGATTGTTACTCCTGTTCAGATTGATGATTCTTTTTATGATCGTGAATATTTTGAAGGTAAAAAAGGCGAATATCGATTTTCCTATACGGAGTCATTTGTGGGGAGCGCCATCCAAGACGTGGCAAATATATATAGAGCCTGGTGGATAAAAACGTTTATCAATCCCAAAACATGTCTGGATGTAGGATGTGGCACAGGAAAACTCGTCTATTTTTTGCGCAAGCTTGGTATTGAGGCATACGGGATTGATATTTCAGAGTATGCATTGGAAAGGGCAGAAAAAGGAGTGAAACCGTACCTCAAAGAAGGAGATATTGTCAAAATTCCCTATCCTGATAATTCTTTTGACCTTGTGGTGACTATTGATGTACTTGAACATATAGAGCGGCAGGAGATCAAAAAAGCACTGACCGAGACCGTGCGCGTTGCCAAAAAGTGGGTGCTGCATAAAGTATACACGGCAGAAAATAAATGGATTAACTTCTTTCATGCGAAAGACCATTCACATTTTTCCCTCCATCATCAAAGTTTCTGGATCAACATCTTCAAGTCTCTTGATACAGTCATGATTACCCGAAAGACGTTTTTTCACCTTCCTTCTTTTTTTGAATCCCTATTTCTCTTGAGAAAGAAGTAAACGTATGGGCATACATATATGATGCTTGAAAAAGTTTTACTGACTCACTTTCGCAATTTCACCACAGAAACGTTTTCTTTTTCTCCGTTCCTGACCGTCATTATAGGTCAAAATTCAGTCGGTAAAACAAATTTGCTTGAGGCTATATATTTTTTGATAAAGGGAAAAGGTTTTCGAGAAGAAAAGGAGGAAGAATTGATGCAATTTGGGCGTGATATGTGTAGTGTGGAGGGGGTTTTGACGACCGAGGAGGAGAATATCTTTTGCGCGGTGAAAATGAGGCGTACATCTTTTCTAGAAAAGCATTTTTTTGTAAACAAAGTGAAAAAAAAGTCATACAGTTATGTTTCCATGCTTCCTCCCTTGGTCATTTTTTCTCCAAGTTTTATGTATGTCATTGATGGCGATAAGGCAAAAAGGAGAAGTTTTTTTGATGATATTATCGCTCAAACAGATCGTGAATACAAAAAAAGACTGACAGATTATGAAACCGCTCTGCGCAAAAGAAATAAGATACTGGAAAAAGTACGTGATCATCTGACGCTTAAAGAGGAGCTTCGCTTTTGGGATGCGTATTTGATCAATGAGGCAGAGTATATCGTAGGGAAGCGTGAGGAATTTGTTGGGTATCTCAATGATCATTCACAGTTTGATCATACGCATTTTACCGTGCGCTACGGGAAAAATGTTATTTCCCACGAGCGACTTGCGCAGACTTTTGAAAAGCAGCTTTTTGTCAGGAAAACATTGGTAGGTCCCCAACGGGATGTTTTTGAAATATGTATACAAACAGAGAAGGATGTGGAGGAGCGAAGCGTTCATGCATTTGGATCACGCAGCGAGCAGCGCCTCGCGCTTTTTTGGTTGTGCGTCAACGAAATGCGCCTCTATCATGAAAAACTTGGGAAGCGCCCCTTGCTTCTTCTGGATGATATTTTCTCCGAGCTTGACGCGCAGAATAAATCACTCATCATGCGTCTTATTGAAGATCATCAGACCGTGATCACAACCATTGATGAGGAATTTATCAAGCATATAAATACTCCCAAAACTATTATTCAACTGTGAGTTTTACAAAATCGTGATGTCCGACTTCGTCAAGGCTTCGGCGGGTGAAAGCGGTGTCTGTTTGAAAATATCCGAACGGAACTGGCTG
>Ga0209542_10005869_pt1 | contig 24229 bp, 29 predicted proteins | sample RifCSPhighO2_01_FD_184028 | JGI IMG/M metagenome (GOLD analysis project Ga0209542, IMG submission 184028) | Soil microbial communities from Rifle, Colorado - Rifle CSP2_plank highO2_0.1 (SPAdes) (version 2) | ecosystem: Environmental > Terrestrial > Deep subsurface > Rock core/Sediment ...
TATTTTGGTAGAGCTATTTTATATGGTCATTTAACAGGATGTCAAGATAGTCTTTGTATTGGTGATTCGTCTTAAATAAATAAAAATGATAAAATCAAAAAGAGGAATGGGTGCATGGATTTGGATTTTGATAATCCTAATTCTTATAGCTGTTGGAATCGGAATTTATTTCTTACTAACTAGCGGAAGTGATGGCGGAATTCTAGGCGGAAGTTCAATTCCGCAGCCGCCTGCTTTGCCTGCTGGATAATTTAGAGGAATAGGATAAAATGAGTTGGAAAAATTGGCAGTATTGGGTAAAGGGAAGTATGTGTCTGGCAGGAATAATAACCATTCTAAAACTATTTTTCGTTTTACTATTTTTAATTATTCCAACAACAAATTATTTTTTATACCTTCTAGCATCGGTAATTAATTATATTATCTTCGGAATTCCAATATTTATTTTTGCAGCTATAATAGGTTTATTTTATAATGTAAGCCCTTCAATAATATTCTTAAACTATCAGAACGTTGGTATAATGCCAAGTGCGTCGAGAATCAATATTACTTTTTTTGGAATATTTATCTTCTGGTTCTTTGTTGGAGCAATAATTGGATTAATTGTTGGAAAAATAAAATCAAGAAGAACTTAACCTAATCAATCCTAACCGTCTATTTTCTCCTAACTCTAAAATAACTTCTGCTTACTTTACAGCTCAGGATTTATTATAAAATTCTGAGAACTATTCTTTTTTTGTCTGGGACCGAAATAAGGACGTTTTCTCCAGATTTTAAATTAAGGGAGCGTATAATGTCTCGGTTGAAATAAATACCTAAACGATCTTTTGAGAGTTTTATTATTTTTTGCTTTATTTTTAGAGGAGATTCTTTTTCTTTTAATTCTCTGAGGACTTTTATTGAGGACTTTGGCTCAAAACTAAAATAATCGTAATTAGGACATTGGTAACTAATCGCTTTTGTTTCGGCGTCTTCTATGTCTACCTTTATTTTCTTTAGTTTTGATTTACAGTTTGGACATATCATCTTGTGTATTTTGCGTTTATTATGTATAAATATTATTGCTTTAGAGAAAAGCTTTAGGACTTGTGTTTTGGGAAAGTTTATAAGATTTAGCTTCATAGTAAGGGGATGAAAGGGGTGTTTGTTGTTTTGGATGGAATTGGAGATGAGCCTTGTAGTGCGTTGAGCGAGAAGACTCCGCTTGAGTATGCTAAGACTCCTAATTTGGATAAACTTGCTAGAGAGTCTAAGGTAGATAGGTGTTATACAGTTAAAGAAGGATATGTGCCGGAGAGTAATGAGGGGGTCTTGTCTTTGTTAGGATACGATTATAATGCTGTTAAAAGAGGTGTTCTTGAGGCTTTGGGATTAGGGGTGAACTTTAGGAATGGGGATTTAGTTTTTAGATGTAATTTTGCAACTATTGATGATGTGGAAAAAGGGAATGTTATAGATAGAAGAGCGGGGAGGACACTGACTACTAAAGAAGCAAGGATATTGGCAGATGCGGTGAATAAGGAAGTTAAATTGCCTTACAAGTTTGAGTTTCAACCTAGTGTACAACATAGAGGGGTTTTGGTTATTCATGGAGATTTTTCTGATGATATAACTGGGGTTGAGACTAAGGGAAACAAGCTTGTTTTTTCTAGTCCTTTGAGCGAGAAAGGTGCGAGTCATTCTTCTGAATTAATTAATTTATTCGTCAGGAAAAGTTTTGATGTTTTGCATAATCATCCTGTAAATTTGGCAAGAATTAGGAAGGGACTTTATCCTGCAAATATTATTCTTTGCAGAGGAGCTGGAAATGAAAAGCCTAAATTGAAGAAGTTGAAAGGGAAGTGGATGGGTTTAGGATATATGCCTTTAGAGAAAGGCATTGCTAGGATTGCTGGAATGGACGTTTATAGTTTTGAATATCCAAAATTAAAGAAGATAGATGTTTATGATAATTTGTATAAGGGATTGAAGAAGGCTATGAAAAATGCTATTAGGATGTTGAAGAGGAATAAGGGGAAGTATGACTATTTTTATGTTCATTTTAAGGAGACGGATATTCCGGGACATGACAATAAACCTAAAGATAAGGTTAGAATGATTGAAATGCTTGATAAGAGGTTTTTTTCTTTTTTGAGAAAGTTTGCTGGAGATGCTAAGATAGTAATTACTGGAGATCATGCTACTGTGTGCAAGAAAAAGGCGCATGGGGCCGATGCCGTTCCTGTTTTGAGTTATCCTTATGAATCAAGGATAAAGAGCGAGAGGTTTACGGAGGAAGAGGGCAAGAAGGGGAAGTTGATTTTAGGGAAGAAGTTGCTGGCAGAAAGGATGTTTGATTAGCAAAGGCCAGCCCATTCTTTATGAAACTGTTCTAAGTATCTTTCCATAAATAAGTGTCTATCTTCTGCCATTTTTTTACCTGTTTCAGTTAGCATTAAGTTCTTTAATAGTAGCAGTTTTTCGTGAACGTGATGAATTGACGAATCAGTTCCTTTTAAATAATCTATAACGCTTGCATGTGTTTTGACTTTTCCTTCGGGGTTATATATCATTCTGTCTTTATGGCCTCCATAAGCAAAACATCGAGCAATTCCTATTGCTCCAATCGCGTCCAGTCTATCTGCATCTCTGACAACTTTACCTTCGATGGTTTTCATTGGTTTTTCTTCTCCAGTTCCCTTAAAAGAAATATTTTCCACAATGTCGCATACGTGATCTATAGTTTCTTTGTTTACTCCTAGACTTTCTAGATATTCTCGAGCTGCTTTTGGGCCAACTGTAAAATCTCCCTTATGAAACTTAAAATCGGCTATATCGTGTAATAATGCACCTAGTTGGACAATATACATGTCTGCCTTTTCTTCTCTTCCTATTGTAAGTGAGTTTGACCAAACTCTATATATGTGCCACCAATCATGCCCAGAGCCTTCACCTTCAAATTTCTCTCTTATGAAATTTATTGTTTTATCTATTGCTTGATGATTATTCATTTTTATTTTAGACAGGAAGGATATTTATCTTTTATTATAATATAAAGGTATGTTTGATTGATTTTGGAGAGATTAATAGAAGCATTTAAGATGAAAAGCTATATAAATATTAAAGTCCAACTATTATGATGACAGGTTATATTGATCATGTTTTAGAAAGAGGAGAGAATAAGAAGTGGGAAGGTAGGATTAGTAGAAAAGTTATGACTTTTTCTTTAGTTATAAGTTTAATTGTTATTTTGGGAATTTCATTTTTTCTATTTAGTAAAGAAAGTATAAGTTATACTTCTAATGGAGCGCCTAGTAGTATAAAAGGATCTACGATAGGATGGTTTGTTCTAGGTTTAGGATTGTTGGGTACTTTTTTTAGTTTCTTTTCTAAATTAGTAGTCGAGTATGCTATAACCAATAAGAGAGTGATAATAAAATCTGGGTTGATTGGAACAGATTATAGGTCTATTTACTTTGAGCAGATTTCAACTATAATTGTAGATGTTGGATTAATAGGTAAAATGTTTGGGACAGGAAATTTAAAGATTGATACGGGAAAAACGGAGACCTATTCTAGTGGAAAGCATTCGAGCACGAGAACAAGAACTATGTATGAAACTTTAAAGGACATTGATACACCTTATGAAGTACACAATTTATTACAACCTTCTATTACTGGAAGGAGAGAAGGCCTATATTCTGGAAGAGCGGATAGAGAATCTAATCCGCAATACTATAAGTAAGTGTTTATTAACTATAATTTTATAAGCAGGTGATTTTTGTCTTTAATGTATGAATTACAATGACTTATATGAGATATTAAGAAAAGAGAAATATTCAGAGGTATTGCAACAATTGGATAAGAACTTCTTGACTGATTTTTCTTTGTATCTTAAAGAGATGAGGTCAGCAGTTTCTAATGATGGGGATTTGTTTTCTGATTCTATGTTTCAATCTAAAAAGCAACTTGAGAATTCAATTGCTTTGTTTAAGGGATTGATGTTAAGGAGGAAGAAGAAATTGCTTAATTTGGTTTTTGTTGCTGCAGAGACTGGAGTAATGAAGAAGGATTATGAGACTATGCTTGAATTTGAGAGGAAAGTTTTTGACAACTTAGTTAAGGCTTTTAACGATGGCGATAAGGATCTGTCTGTGATTTTAAGTGGGGGAAAGGATAATGGAAATAGGGCTGTAAATAAGATGATAATTTTTAATGATACAATTGATCAGTTTGTTGATATGGAAGGCAAGACTCTTGGGCCTTTTGAAAAGGGAGAGCTTGTTAATCTTGATTCTAGGATTTGTGATGTTTTGGTTAGTGGGGGGAAGGCTAGGTTTGTTGATGGTTGATTCTGCAAAGATTTAATAACCATGCGTCTCTGTTTTAGATAAGGTGATAAAATGGATTATTTAATTAGGACAATTCTTCTTTTTATTTTGGCGGCATTTTTCTTTTCTCTTGGAATGTACGATTTTTTAAGATCTATTAAACGTAAAAAGATTTTATTTCCTTTTGCTTATGGCATCGAAGTCTCTCATTCACAAAATCCAATTATCTACTGGTTAAGTATTTTAATTTACGCTATTGCTCTTTTAAGTCTATTTTTAATAGGAATTTCTTTTTTAATAGGCATTATTAGTTTTTTATAGGAAAAGCCTCTAGAAGGAAATATTTGTATTGACTATGATAAAATTATTCTTTTACTTTTTAAGTACCATGTAAAAAACATTAATAGCACGCTAAATATAATTCCTCCGATAGTTATCAATGTATTTATAACATCTAGGGTTTGATGAGTTATTTCCCTCGATATTACTATTCCATAAATAATTAGCACTATTAATTGATTTATTAACTCCAAAATTCTGGAGTCCATTTTAAATAACTCCGAGATTCCTCAAAATTAAATATATCCCTGCGCAGATTATTATAATTCCTATAATTACAAATATCCAGTATAGTATCTTTATAGACTTTTTCTTCATAATGTATTAATGTGAAAGGCACTTATAAAATTATTCTTTTATTTTAATAAAAGCCTCAAGAGGGAGTCGAACCCCCGACCTACAGTTCATTTGAAACTTAACGGTTCATACAAAACTGCCGCTCTGCCAACTGAGCTATTGAGGCAACATAGGAAGAGGATTTTAGGGATTAAAAAAGGTTGTGCTTTTTGGTTTATCTCAGATTAAATCGGTAGATTTAAATAGTGTTACGTAATATTACGTAATATGGTTATCATGGCGAGAGTAAGCAGAGGGAGCAAGATGGACCAGATATATATCCCTAAGAATAGGGTTGGTCTTGGAGTTGGGGATTATGTAGAAATAAAACCGATAGGTGCGAATTTGCAGGATGAGGAGAGAGAGAGGAAATTATACTTTTATAAAATTAAATATCTTGAACCAATAAAGCTCGATATAATTAATAGAGTTATTGAGATAATTGACGAGGAGATTAAGAACGATAATATAATTATTGCAGGATCTTTTTTGGATAAGGGATTTGAATTTGCAGATTTGGATATTGTAGTCTTGTGCAATGCTAATATTGATGACAAACATATAGATGAAGTTTTAGAGAAGAAGATTGGAATTAAAACTCATGTAGTTATTATTAATAATTCTGCTCTGATTGTAGGATTGTCCAGCGACCCCTTATATCAAATGATGTTAAGCAAATGTGTTGCTAAAAATAGATTTATTTATAGAATCAAAAAAAAAATAGATTATAAGATTTTGGATTTGCATTTATTAAAAAGCAAAGTTTTGATGCAAAATTATGATGTCTTAAATGGCAGAGAAAAGTATTATTTTACAAGGAATATGGTTGCTATTTATCTTTTTTTACATAGTAAGAGGATTGATAGAGAAAAAGTTGAAAAAGAAATAAAGGATATTTTTAATTTAAATGATATAGATGGCATAAGGCTTAATATGCTGGACAAGGAAAGTTTTTTGAAAAGATATAAGGAGATTTATAATAAAACATTTGATAAGATAATGGAGAATATAAAAGATGGTGCAAAATAGGGGTAAATTGATGGAATTGTTTATTGGAAATATTTCCAATGCTATTATTCATTCTATTTTGGAGAAGGCTATTGCAAATAGAGGGATAGCAGATTGGTATAGAAAAGAACAAATTAATAGTTTTGACATAGCAAAGAGATATAGGGAGAAGATTAATCCTGTTAAAACGTCTCTTAGTGTCAAAGATGGGAGGTATATTAAAGATAAAATTATTAGAAGAGTTAAAGGTGAATTGTTAATAAGAATTGAGAAAGGCTATGAGAATATTGATTTAGCTAGTGTTGAGATAGAGACTGAAGGGGTTTTAAGAGCAATTGGTGTTATTGATTAATGAATTGATAAACATTAAAAAGGGCTTTTAATTGGGAAAGATGTTGGGCCCAATAGGCTAGTGGCAGACCGTATCCTTGACGTGGATAATATCCCAGTTCGATTCTGGGTTGGGCCATCATCTTTAAATAAGCGAATTCTTGTTCTTTATATGGATAAGGAAAGGATTAAGGAATTTTTGCGAAATAGTTTGCTTTATTGTTCGGCTACGTTTTCTATCGGGCTTGGAGCTGTTGGATTGGTTGGAAAAATTAGCGAGTTAAGAGAGCCTATTAATGGAGTTCACAATGTGAAATTAATTAAGAGAGAACATTGTAAAGACTATACTGGGGGAGACATACATAGTTATGTTGAATTTGATAGAATATATGTTTCTGGGTGTAATGAGCCTATTTATTTTTCTTCTGTTGGTGAGATTCCAGACGGAAGACTTAGCATTACCTTTAAGAGAAAGTCTGGGATTTTTGCGGGAGGACTTGAGGGAATTAGTATAGGGCCTTATGTTTCTGGGACTGAGGAGAAAAGTCACTTAGTTACTAAATAATTAGATAATAAAATATTGTTTTAGATTGAATAAATCTTTATAACTATTCGATACGCTTTACCTACATGTCTTTAAGTGATACTCAAAATGATGTTGATAAATGGGCTCAACAATTTAAAATACCATATTGGCAGCCGCTTGAAATCTTGGCTAGATTAACTGAGGAAACTGGAGAGTTGGCAAGAGAACTTAATCATCGGTATGGTCCTAAAAGGAAGAAGCCTGGAGAGGATGCTAGAGAAATAGGGCAAGAAATATCTGATATTGTTATGACTTTGTGCTGTTTGGCTAATTCTCACGGTATTAATTTAGATGAATATTGGAAAGGAACAATGGACAAATTGTATGGTCGGGATAATGAAAGGTTTGAAAGAAAGTAGACTTGTTGTTAGTTACTAAGTAAGTTAGTAACTTATTTAATAACAAGGTTTTTATAGTAATATTGATAGAAAGTAAAAGGGAAAAGAGATGAAGAAATATTTACTTCTTGTTGAGGATGAGGGGATGTGGGAAGAGTTTAAGAAAATCATAGATAAAGATATTAATAGTGAAATTTTGGAACTGATTAAAGAAAAGGTAAAGAATAAAGGGGGAAAGAAATGATGAAAGAAATAATTGGGGGGAAGAGGGGACAGGTTGCGATTTTTGTTATAATTGCTATTGTTATTGTAGTTGGGATTGTGGTGTATTTTCTTGCTAGAGGAAGCATAGGGGTATCTAGTATTCCTGCGGACTTAAAACCTGTTTTTGATTATTATGAAGGATGTGTAGAGAAGGAGGTCAAAGCGGCTATTAGTCTTGCTGGAAGTCAGGGAGGGTATGTCGATGTGCCTGATTACAATCCTGGGAGCGAGTATGCTCCATTTTCTTCACAGCTTAACTTTTTGGGATTTCCAGTTCCTTATTGGTATTATGTTTCTGGAAATGGAGTAATAAAAGAGCAACAGCCTTCTATGAATGATATTGAGGATGGGATTGCAAAGTATGTTGGGGAGAGGATGGGGGATTGTAATTTTGATGAATTTTATTCTCAGGGATTTGATATACAGTTTAGTGAGGCGAGTGCTAGGATTACAGTGAGGGATACAAGTGTTGATGTGGTTGTTAACTCTAATCTTGTTGTTTCTAAGGGTGATGAGAGTGCGAGGAGAGAGATTCATGAGGTTAATGTTAATAGTAAATTAGGAAAGTTCTACAATTTAGCTACAAAGATTTATGATAAAGAGAAGGAAGATGGGATTTTTGATATATATGCTGAAGATGTATTGAGATTGTACTCTCCTGTTGATGGTGTGGAGTTGAGTTGTTCTGGAAAAGTCTGGAAAACAACGGATGTGATTGGGGAATTAAAGGAAGGACTCGAGGCTAATATGGCTGCTATAAAGTTTAAAGGGAATTACTATAAAATTGATAGTAAAGAGAAGTATTATGTTGTTGATTTGGGAACGAATGTTGACGAGTCTGTGAATTTAATCTATAGTAGAAGTATGCCTACAAAGATTGAAATTAATGGAGAGGGTATTAATGATCAATTAATGATTGCCTCGCCAGTTGGAATACAGGAAGGATTAGGAGTTATGGGCTTCTGCTATTCGCCTTATCATTTCGTTTATGATATGAGTTTTCCTGTACTTGTGCAGATATACAATAGCGGAGAATTATTTCAATTTCCAGTTGTTGCAATTGTTGATAAGAATGTTGCAAGGAAAGCTCAATTTTCTGAGATAGCTCCTGAGGAAGATATCGAACAAGATCTTTGCGAGTTTGCGAATAAAGATATTGAAGTTAATTTGTATGATAGTAATTTAAATAAGGTTGATGGAAATGTAAGCTATCAATGCTTCAGCCAGAGATGTGATTTGGGGGAAACTAGAGGGGGGCAGATTGAAGCTAAAGTGCCTAGCTGCTTAAATGGATATATAATAGTTAGAGGAGGAAGTACAAGTGAAAAGAAGGAATTATTTTCAAGTAATAGCCAGAGTAAGGCAGATATTATATTGGATAGATTGCATAATGTTCAAGTTGATTTAAGAGTTGGAGGAAAACCACTAGAAGGGACAGCAATTATTACTTTTGCAAGTAGGAACGGTGGGAGGACAGTAAGTACTGCTTTGCCAGATGCAAGCAATATGGAGATTTCAGAAGGAGATTATGATGCGACAGTATATGTTTATGGAAATTCGGGGATAACGATTCCTGCAAGCAAGAAGACTCAGTGTCAGGAATTACCTAGAACTGGAATATTGGGATTCTTTGGAAGCACTAAAGAGCAATGCTTTGATATAGAGATACCTGAGACAAAGATTGATTATGCTTTGAGAGGCGGAGGAAAGGGAGAGGTTTATCTTTTGGATAGTCAGTTACAAACAGGAAAGATAACTGTAGATGTAGATGAATTGCCTATTCCAAAGACTCTTGAGGAATTACAATATAATTATCAGGCATTTGATAGCCAGGGGGTTAGCGTACAATGAGAAGTTTAAAAAGTAGTCTAAACTTCTCTTGGAGAACTTTGAAAGAGCAAAATCTTGCCTCTGTAGATTCTGCAAATTTTGCAAAACGATTTATTCAAAGTTCACCAATGAAGAAATTAATCATTTTTGTTTTTGCTCTTTTTTTGATTGGAATGGTAAGTGGGGAAGGGGTAATAAGTTCAGCAAACTATCAGCCACAGGCAAGCTTTCAATCGGTTTATGGACCAGATGACAGGTTGAATACTTATTGGCCAATTTTAGGAAATAAGGATCAGTGTTTGGCAAGGCAAGATGTTATGCTGCAGGTTTCTCCTGGGGGATGCCAACCTACTGTAGTGAGGAGCGATTTACTGGCAGAGCAGAACGTTCCTGTTTTCTGCCAGATTGACGCGTTGCAAATAAATCCTTTAATTGATATTGAGCAAATAAGGGGCATAACTTTCACAAGCAAATATCCTAAAGATGTTATCGGTGCAGGATTTTATCCTGCTAGGTCTGCTTTGAATAGCAGAGATAAATTACTGGGAAGCCCGTTAATAAATAATATAGGTTATGTTGTTTTAATTCTTAAGAGGAACGAGGTAGAGAAGAATGTGCCTAATTTTGTTAGTGTTAATTTGACTGGAAGAATCCAATATGAAGCTGGAAATGCTTTTGGTGTTGGAAAGGCCGAATTTACTTTAGAGCCTATGAGCGATGCACAGTGGGAGAAGAATAGATTTAGGCAGAGTTTCTGGGAAGGAAGATATTTTGTAAGACTTGAACAGGCAGACTCTAATTTTGCTACTATCTCTTTGTATAGTGGAAACATAAGAATAGCTACTCAGAAAGTTGAGAAGGGAAAAGAGTCTAGTCCTATATGGGTGCCTGGAGCTTATTGCAGAGCAGGAGTTACAATCGCTTACGATGGATTTGTAGGGGATAAGGACAAAGGGTTGATAGAGTTGAGCGATGGAGATGGAACTGATAGAGTAGAGGTTTATTTAGGAAGTAAGTTATTGAATGATAAGTGCAGTGTTACAGATATACAAGTTAGGAATGATAGTACTGGGAGTGTTACTATTTCTTGTGGAAGTGATAAGAAAGTTTTGAGGATTGGAAATTATGAGGGCAATCAGACAGGTAATTTATATTTAAGTGGAGAATATGAAAAGGGGAAATTTTATCGGGTTTATTATGATAATGCTAAGACGATTACTAGTTCATTTACATTAGACGCAAGTACCGTTTTATTAAATGGGCAATCTGTTGGAGGTATAGAAAATGGAATTATTTCTATAGATAGGGGTAATTTTGATAAGTATGCAAAAATTTCTGACAAAGTTTCATACGATCAATTGAATGGGGCTAAGATAGAAGAGGGTGTCTTGGTATTAAATGGGAATTTGGGAACTGGAGGAATTGTTGATAAGGTTTTAGGCGGAGATAAAGATGCGAATTTTGAGGATGCAATAAAATCATTGGAAAGTGTGGCAGATAGTTACCCTGCTGAAAGAGAAGCAGATGCAGAGGGAGCACAGGTTTATGGCGAACAGGCATTAAAGAGAGCTATAGAATTGGCAAAGAATTCTGGAAAAGAGGCTACGAAGGCAAGATTAATTAAGAAGTTGATTGATAGTTATCCTAATAATGGGGATTTTTATTCTGAGCAGCTTAATCAGTTGCAGTCTTATGATTTGGCTGGTGCAGGAGGAGTTATTAAATTAGATAATAAGTTTTGGAATGTTCGATTAGTTAGATTGGATAAGCCTGTTAAGAAATCCAGCGCTTCTTTTGCAATAACGGGGAATGTGGAGAATGTTAAAGTTGATGCAGAGCAATCTTTGAGTTTGGGGCAGACAGAGGGGTATTTGGCTGAGATTAAATTAGATAAAATTCAGGATGAAAATAATGTTTTAATTACGCCTAGTTGTTTTAAGGATGGGAAAGTTGCAAAAGGTTCTCAGATTAGCTTGAGGACAGGGGGAGACGCAACTAATGTTTGCGATAAATCTAGTATTAGATTAAGGGATGTAGATCTTCAACAAATTGCAAAGGTAAGACTTTTGCCTCAAGCGCAGGGCACTGTTACTGAAACTAATTTGAGTATTACGGTGGGAATTGAGAAGAGGGCGATTAAACTTTCTCCGAGCAAGACCGAGGAGATGATTAGCAATTTGAATGAAAGTATAAAGAAGTGGGAAAATATTAATAGTAAACTTGGGAAAGTTGTTGAAGGTCTTAAGGGCGCTTGTTTTGCTACTTCTGCTGTTTTGATTGCTAAGAATTTCTTAACTGGAATAAGTGGCGAGTCACTTGCAAGACAGAATGTCATGGGGGGAGAGTACGGATGGACAAAGAAATGTGCAGATTTAGTGGCTAGAGGAGATCCTAGTGCTCCTACTTTAAATGCTTGTTATCTGAATCATGCTGACGAGATAAATGGAGATGTTTCTGCAACCGAGGATCAGATTAAACAGATTAATACTAAGATTGAAGGAATAGAGAAAAATGCTATTGAACAGGGAACTGGGATTTTGGGAACAGGAAGCAGTGTTAATAGAGAAAAGGCTGCAGTTGAGTATTGTAAGAGTTTGATTGATGGAGGTTATGGAGATACTAAAGTAGATACGACGCAGGGAAGTAAGAGTTTGAAGGAACTTATAGGAGGAGATTCAAGCCATTGTGAAAATGCTTATAAGAATGGAGTTTATGGGTACAATGAATTAAGAGATATAGAACTCAATTTGAAATTGAAACAGGTAGGGGGAAGCGATGTTCTAAAGAGCAAGGCTGATGGAGATTTAAAGAGCAGTTATAATAATATTTTGCAAAATTCGCAGAGGTATGCAGAAGTTCAGAAACTGGTAGCTTTAAGAGATGTGGGGATCCCACAGCCAATGCAGTTTGAAGCTAACAATAGAAAAGATATTATTGGGCAGGTATTGCCTAAGAGCGGGGTAAAAGATAAAGCGTTGAGTGACCAGCTTAAGAGTGATTATGTTGCTTCTTCTAATGTTCCTAGTACGAGCGGTAATATTGTTGGTAACAGTCCAGAAAAAGGAATTGCTGGAGGAAATTATATACTTGGATTGACTAAAAATACAGCAGGAAGCTACGATGTTCAGGAAGTTTACAAGGTGGAGGGTAACGGAGGGTATACTAAATTAGGTGATGCTGAGGCCATGGCATTTGAGCGCAATTATGGTGTTGGAAGAATAGTTTCGGCGGAGAGTCAAAGCTATTTGAATCCTTACAAGAATCCTGACGTTAAATATTATGAAACTGATCCGTATAAGGGAATGCCTGCAATTGTTCCTTTTGATACTAGGGAAGGATGGTATGCTGCGACTAGACAGACTTTGCCGAGTTTTGGAGGGATAAGTTCTTTTGATGCAAGCGGTAGAGTAACCAGTTTCTATCTTTGTAATGTAGGGCTTAATGGGCAGGAGCAATTCTTTGAAGGATATGGGGATGATATTTGTCAGTTGATTAATTTGAATACTGGACAGCCTCTAGGATTCTTCCCAGGTTTAGATGATAGGACGGCTAGGCAAAGAGTAAGCCAGGCAATACAAGCTATTCAAGATGCTTCAAATCAGTATGCAAGAATTCAGGGTCAAGGGCAAGGGAGAATAGTAAGAATTGGAGGGAAAGATTATACTGTTGGGTCTCCTGCTGCAAATATTCCTGCAACTCAATGTCAGAACTTTATGTCTCCACAGGAATGCCAGTTATTGTTTAATGTATGTGACCCTGTAATTTGTCCTTCGTCTAGGTGTGATTTTGGAGGTAAATATCCTGTTGCAGATGTTGTGCAAACTGGAATTATAGGTTCAACTTTGTTATGTTTGCCAAATATAAGGGAGAAGATTGTAATCCCTGTTTGTTTGACTGGAATTCATGCTGGAATTGAAGGATTTGTTTCAATATTAAGGAATCATAGAGATTGCTTGCAGGAGAGTTTAGTTAGTGGAAAAACTATTGGAATATGCGATCAGATATATTCTGTTTATTTGTGTGAATTTTTCTGGAGACAGATTGCGCCTATTGCTAAAGTAATATTGCCTAAGATTGTAGAGCTTGCTTATGGACAAGGGACGAGAGGAGGAGGGGAATATTTGACTACAATGGCTGCATGGCAGAATATGCAAAATTCGATAAGTTATTTCACGCAAAGTTATGCTGCTAATTCAATAAAAGCATTTAATGCAAGAAGTATTGAGGAAGTGGGTACGCCTATTTGTAAGGCATTTATATCTGCTAAGGCACCTACGTCCTTTAAGACCTTAATAGAACCAGATAGTCCTTCTCAGTTTCACGCATGGTTTAGTGCTACAAAGTATAGCGATGTTACAGTTCCTGCAACTTCACAATATAAAGTGTTTTATCATATCTTTGCAGGGAATGATCAAGGAGTTTACTTTTCGGTATATTTGAGAAATCCTCCTGAGTCCTCTTATTATGCTTTGCCTGCAATAATAAGTGTTGCATCTGGGTTTGCTGGCAAGGGGCAATATGCTACAGAATCTAAAGACTTTACAGCTCCAGAGGGATATAAGGAATTGTGTGTTCGTGTGAATGATAAGGAAGAGTGCGGGTTTGGGCAAATTTCAACTAGTTTTGCAGTGAATAGTTTGAGTGACTCTTATGCTTCAAGCCAGGTAGGGCAGAATGATATTAAGGGTGAAAGCGAATGTATAAGTGGAAGTCCTAATTTGGGGGCAGCTTTAACAACTCCGAATATTCAATCTGGTCTAGAGGCATCTGCATTACCTCGGGACTATAATAGGGGAATTGTAAGAATATGTTCTAGTGATAATCCTGGAAGCCAGACAGATCCTACTAGATTTGTTGAAGTAGGATATTGTGACGATCAAAAGATAAAATGCTGGATGGATAAGAATAGTGTAAAGAATGCAATATCCGATAATAATAAAGGAGTTTTGAATGCTACTTTGTCAGACCTGGAGGAGAAGCAGAATGCGCAACTGGAGAAACAGGGACTTATTGTGGGCAATGACCAGGCGACTGCACAAATAAAAGTTTTGAAAGATGATGTGGGTAAGGTTAAGAATGCTCAGAGTATTGATTCGACAAGTTATGATAACTTGCTTGGAAGGTTGAATTCTTTGCTTGGTAAGCTTGTTTTGAATCACCATAAAGCAAACGTTCTTCTTTTAATTGGGGAATTGAAGGCGGAGGCGGTTTCGAAGGTGGTTAGGGTAGAGGCGGCTAAACAGAGTGCTCCGGCTTCTACTGGTACGGGTATACCTTCTGGTACGGAGGGTAGTTCTGGTTCAACAAGCGCCATTAGTTCTTATAGAACTGCCTCTTTGATTTTTGATTATGGTTATGCGAATAATGATCAATTAGATGTTCGATGGAGTTCTGCTCTGAATAAAGCAGAAGTTAAGGTGTATGTGAATTTTGAGACTCTTTATAATAGTATTACTTTGGGTAATTATGTTAGTCCTTGGACTTCCGATCAAAAGGATTTAGATGATAGTGCAGTAAAAAATGATGTTTATCCTGAAGATATAACTCTTATGAAATCTATTTTATCTTCATCTAGTTCTTCCGAACTTTCTTCTAATGTTCGGAGGGCAATTAATAGTGGAAGGTCTTCATTTATGGTTAGTGTTGTTGGAAGCCGAGCAGGAGATGGGAGACACGATGTTACTTTGGAAGAGGTCAACTTGAAATTGTATGGGGCTAATGGAGCGTCAGGCACTGCGGCAACGACTCCTACTGTTCCTGCTGCTCAAGGCGGATTCAGTTTGATAAACCCTTATGATTCTACTTCAAGTGCAAAGAATTATCTTTATTATAATGGAAAAATAACTAAGTTTTATCTTACTAAAATATCGCTTCAATTAGAGGGATCACAGAATACTTTTGGAGCGATAGAAGTAACTGCAAGTATTTCTAGATTCAGACTATTCACTAGTCATAGAGATGATTTTAATGCAGAGATGACTAAAGAAATTGGAAACAATATAAATTATTATGATTCTTTAGATTTGTCAGAGATTAAGGGGACTGGGATTAGTAAATAGTTCTTGACAAGTAAGACTTATATATTTGGAATTTATGATTTAATTATGGTAGAAATAACGATAGAGATTCCTGAATCGTTTAGGGAAAGAATAAAGGAGGAAAGAATAGACTGGGATTTAGTTGTATCTAGAGTTATAAAACAACTTGAGGAAGAGAGAGAGATATGACTGATTGGTCTGTAAAGTTACAGCATGCTTCAAGAAGGGGAAGATTTAATGAGCTTAAGAAAAAAGGATTAATTATTTAGTTTTCTCTTTGATTTCTTCTTTTTCTTCTTTAAGTTTGAAGTGTTTGGCTAGAAATTTAATAATTTCTTGGAAAGAGATAGGCTCAGAGATAAGAGAAATCATATCTTTATCCCATCTATTCTTTAAAGTTTTAGCTTTATTGAACATTTTTAGAATAGAGAACTCATCGCCAGAAGCAAGACACTTCTTCTTCACAAGTGCGATATTAATTTGCATATTAGCATGAATTATTTGATAAACATCAAAATGGTCTCTTGGTTTATTTCTTCCAATTGTAGATGCTACTTTCTCTGCGATCAATTCTTTTCTAGCAAGAGTTTTAACAGAGAACTCTGGAATAAAAGGAGAATAAAAGTGTTTAATCTTATGTATTTCTGATGGAAGAATTAACTTTCCTCTCTGGTTTAAGTCAATGAAAACACTTTCTTTCTCCCCATCAAATCCAGTATAATTTACAACTACTCTAAGAAAGCCATCTACATTCTTATCTTCAGTTATTTTGTCAGATAAATCTGATTTTTCAATAATGTCAATTATCTCTTTCTTAACTTGAGATACATTCTTTGTTAAAGTAAAATCAATGTCTTCAGACAATCTTGCATGATTCAGAAATATCTTATTTAAGGCAGTTCCACCTTTAAAGTAAATACCTTCAACATCTTTAATCAGATAAAGAATTAATGTAAGAAAATAATCCTTAGTCAATTTAGATCGATTAAATTTCGTTCCGACTGCTATATCCTCAAACTCTATAGTAGGTATTCTCTTAATTTCAGCCATTTTTTAGCTTCTCTTTTATTTAATATCTTAAATTCGTGTTCCTTCATCTTCTTTACGATATATTTAGATTTATCTATTTTTCTAAGTTGATGAAATATAATCCGATTATTGAGGACTATCTTCTTTCCCTTTCTATTTGTTGTAAATACATCTATCCAAGAAGGGATTTGGTCAGTAAGACGCCAATAATTCGCCGCACTCCATCCGCCTATGTAATACTCTCCCGAGTTGCAGATTTCATCTATAACTATAAAATCGTGTTCTGTCCATGCTCCAGACTTTGCCTTAATTGGTACAAGATAATATTTATTTTGGTTAAGTTTAATTATCCTTTTTTTAGCTAGAAGCTTTTGTATTCCTCTGTAAAGAGTATTTTTGTTGCTAAAAAACTGTTTAATATCATTGGATTTAAAGAAATACTTTTGATAAAACTCAAGCCAAGCTATAATTTCTACTTCTCTTTGCGAAAGACCCATTATTTTGGTTTTGCCTGTTATTTGTTTTTTATCTTGTTTTTTCATTTTGCTGTTTAATTGGAGTATAAATTATACATTATCTGTATAATTGGTATCTCTTTATAAATCTTATGTTTATGTTTAGGGGAGTATAAATTATACCGAAACTGACCAATTGATGTTAAAAAATGAAGGAAGTCGCAAAATTACCTCTGTTTTATGAGATAACCTTCCTTGAGGGAAGAGAGTGGGAAAGCATGAATGCGGGGAACAGTACTCGCAGAACTTTGTTCCGCGGTAACCTCGCTCATTTTGATTTCGCTACGGTGATTCAAACCTTATCAAATAGAATCCTGTTCTAGAATAAAATGCGGGGAACAGGATTCGAACCTGTGAAGGCACTAAGCCACTTGGTCCTAAGCCAAGCCCGTTAGACCGCTCCGGCATCCCCGCATAGAACCAAGGTTCTATGATTCCTATATTTATAAGTGTTTTAAATGTTGCCTATTTGTAAAATTAAACCATATAACTTAACATGATTTGTATATAATAGAAAATAATTATGCATCGATAGTTTATATTATTGGAATAAATAGTCAAAATAAGCTTTTATCTATAATCAATATATCTGGAATTTGAAAGAGCATATGTTAGCTTATAACATCAACTTAACACTATTTTATTCTTCTTAGGGGATTAGGGGAGATAGTAAGAGTTATTTTGTCTCCTGGCTTTATAGAAAATTCGCGTATTGAGTCTATTGAGAGGATGGAGGGAACTAGCGGAGATAGGGCAAGAGATTCTTTTTCATTTATTTGACCATTTAGCATCGAGGGTAAGGAGATATTTCTTATGAAAGGCTCTCTAATTATGAATCTTATAAACTTTGATTGCTGGGAGAATGGAATGCCATTTGCAGATTTGAACCAGGCAGTTGAGCCAGTTCCTGTTGAAGCTATTATTCCTGAAGATTTTTGAGTTTCTTCTTTATCTTTAAATTTTATCTTGTACTTTGAGACGAGATATGCTTTTTCGTTTGCTATAAAAACTTCGTTTAGAGCAAGTAAGGGCAAGACAGAGGAGTTGATTGAAACTTCTATTCTTTCGAGATTTTCTGTGGTATGTTTGTTATTTAATATTTCGTCTAATTTTTTATCTAATTGGGATAAAGACAGGGTTGCTAAAGCGCCTTCGCTTGTTTCTGGAGAGAGATTAACTGCGAGGAGAGGGCAATCTAGAAGATAATGTGATGCAGAGAGAATTGTGCCATCTCCACCTATCGCTATTACTAGGTCAATGTTATTGAGATCTTTTTTTGAGAAAGTATTCTTCCAAGAATAAATAGTTTCAAGACCTTTCTTTTTTATTAGTCTACAAGCAGACGCTTCTTTACTCTCTTCAGGATGCTTACAGACTACTAAGGCCCTCATAATTAATTTTAGTTTGATGAGGTTTTATAGTTTTTGTAGTTAATGGACTATAGGAATAGTTTTAAATATAATATCTTTATTATTTGTATAGAAAATGGAAAAATTGCAAAGATTGGAGAGAAGTGCGAGGTATTGGTTTTTAGACAATCTTGAGAAAAAGTCTAATCCTTGTTTTGATGAAACAACCTCCGAGTTTGTAGAGCATAGAATAGTAGACTGTTTAATTGTGGGAATTCTCCCATCTATAATAGGCAGTAGTATGATTAGAGCATGGAACAAAGCTTATAGAAATTATAGTTCGCAAAGACTGGACTATTAAACAGCTTTCAATTTATCAACGGGGCTGACTTTAGATTTTATTCTGTCTTCAAGCTTTAGTTTTTCAATTAGTTCTTTATATCTGTTTCTTATTGTTACTTCTGTAATTCCTGCAACATCCGCAACTTCTCTTTGTGTTCTTTTTTCATCGTTAAGAAGAGAGGCTACGTAAAGGGCTGCGGCTGCAATTCCTGCAGGTCCTCTTCCTGAAGTCAGTTCGACTATATCTGCTTTTTTTAGTATCTTCAGAGCGTTGTTCTGGCTTTTAGGAGTTAGATGGAGGATGGATGCAAATCTTGAGATGTAATCTTTTGGAGAACTCGGAGTTACTTTTATCTTTAGTTTTCTTACTATAAATCTGTATGTTCTGCCTATTTCTTTTCTTTCAACGTCTGATGCTCCTGCAATTTCATCCAGAGTGCGGGGGATGTTATATGAACGGCAGGCTGCATAGATGCAGGCTGCTATTACTGATTCCATTGAACGGCCGCGCACAAGACCTCTTTGCAGGACGTAATTGTAGATACGTGATGCCTCATCTCTTATTACTGATGGAAGGCTTAGGAAGGAAGCAACTCTTCGTAACTCGGCCATTGCAAGTCTAAGGTTTCTTTCTATAGATGTTGACACGCGCTCCTGCCATTTTTTAAGTCTTAAGAATTTACGGGTTTGGCCTGCTTCTAATTTGTATATGTCTGAAATTTCTCCGACGTTTGTCGTTAAGCCCTTGTCATATTTTTGCATAGACATTGGCGCTCCACCACGTCCTTTTTTCTCTGATTTATCAAATTGGCCTCCTGAATCCTGGCCAGTATCGACCATTTTCTCTTCTATTATAAGGCCGCATTCGTTGCATATTATCTCTCCTTTTTGATCGTCGTAGGTAAGATTAATGCTTCCGCATTCTGGACAACGTTTTACGTAGTTCATTTTGTTAATAAAAAGCTTTAAAAGATTTACGGTTTGTTTTATATATAAACCTTTCTCTTTTTTTTAATTTATCGACGAGAAATTATAATTGCTATTTTTGTTACTTTACGAGAGTAGCATTTACTTGCCCTTCTCTTGTTGGTCTGTTAGTTATTCTTGCCTTTCCCAGTCCAGTTTCTATAATTGCACCCTTTAGGAGCCTATTTTGCCTTGCAAGGAATTTATTCTGAGGAGTTTCTATTACATTTTTAATTTCAGTCTTTTTTAACTTTCCATCTATAAGCAAATTAACTATATTTGCTTTAAGAAGAAGAGTTCTTACATTTCCACCTCGAGCACGGAGTTGTTTTCTTTTTGTTTCTCCAAGTAAGACAGTACGCTCTTGGCTTTTATTTTCATAAAGCTTTTTCTTTTTTTGCTTATGATATTTACCGCCTGATATTTTTCTGCCGTTATTCATAGAAGGATGGGAAAAAATTGGTTTATATATCTTTTTGTTTGTAGGATATAAGGATAAAGAACAGATAGATTTAAATATGGTTGTGATGAAATCCAGATATGGCTAATGGAATTGAAAGACCACTTGATCTTTTGAATCAGTCTAAAGGGAAGGAAGTGCTGGTTCAGTTGAAAGGCAATCAGCAGTTTGTTGGAACGCTGATGGCTTTTGATATGCATATTAATGTAGCTCTTGATAATGCAAAAGAAGTTGTTAACGGCGTCGTTAAGAAGAATATAGGTCTTACGTTCTTGAGAGGAGATACAATAATCTTTATCTCTCCTGCTTCTACTTCTGCAGGAAAGTAGTTAGATTTCAATTGTTTCAAAGTCTTTTGCCAGGGAGACATGAGGAAATAATTTCTTTGCTTCTTCTTCCACGTGATGTAATTTGTGCTCATATCTTTGAGAGACATGCGTGAGAATTAATCTTTTCACTTTTGCTTTTTTTGCGATTAAGGTCGAGTCATTTATTGTAAGGTGCTTATGTTCTATTGCTAGTGCTTTTTCCTGGGGCAAAAATGTAGATTCTATTATTAGGATATCTGAGTTTTTTGCTAGGGACACAGCGTTTTCATTTATTATAGTATCAAGAATGAAGGTTATTTTCTTTCCTTTTTCGGTATATGAGACTTGAGAGGATTTGATTGTCTTTTTGTTGAATACTATTGGGAGACCTTCTTTTAATTTTTGGAGGAGCTTTGAGTTTGGGAGATGATATTTCTTTAATTTTTGTTTATCTAGACGGATTTTGTCTTTGAGTATAAATGAATAGGCGTTTGCAGGTTTGGTATGATTCATAGCTTTTGTTTCTATTATGAAGTCTGGAGATTCTATAATCTTTTTATTGGAGACTTCATATATTTCTAAAGGAATTGTTATAGGATATAATTTTTTCAGGATTTCAAGATAATTCTTTGTTCCTTTGGGTCCATAGATCTTTAATTTCTTTTGATAGTTGCCCATTGCAAGGGTTTGCAGCAGACCTGGCAAGCCCAAGGTATGGTCTCCATGCCAATGAGTTATCAAGATAGTAGTTAACTTGCACGGATTTAGGGATGCTATCCTGAATTGTCTTTGAGTTCCTTCTCCACAATCAATTAATATATTTTCTTCTTTATAGGAAAGAAGGATTGAGGAGTGATTGCGGGTTTTTGTAGGTATAGAATCGCCTGTGCCAAGAAAAGTTATTTTCACCTTGTCCATTAGTATAATGATGAGGAGATGTTTAAATAAGTTTGTAAGGATAGAAAATGGTATTTATTCCAGTAGTAAACTTTTAGAAGAAAAATTTAAATAGGGATTCAGTTTAAGGAAAGTATGAATAAATGGAGCGAACTCTTACTTGGCTTGATTTTGGTTATTGTACCAATAGTAGTTGCATTTTACTCGCAAACCTGGGGTGCTTGGAACTTTTGGGCAGCAGCAGGAGAATTCTTTAAGGGAGGAGTTTTCTGGTTTGTTACTATGATTGGTGCATTATTCATTTTGCTTGGAATAAGCGATTTGAAGGGATAAGTATGGGCAAGGAACTTGAGGCTGTTTTAAAGAAAGTTAATTCTGATATTAAACAAGTAGCTAAGAGATTTGGCGGATTAACTGAAGATTTGGTTTTGAATCGGTATTTGAATCCTTTTTCTGATTTTCTATTATATAATGGAGAAAGGTTAACTATCAATAGAATTTCTAAAGTAGATGCTCCTATAAGTTATAGGTTTAATATTTGTTTAACAGATAAGGGTTTTTTGCTTGATAATGATGATAGAGTTTTGTATAGGCCTGATCAGTCCGGTGCACAAGAATTGCTTAAACTTACTAGGTCTTATCAAGATAGTCTGCCTGGTGGAGTTCCTGCAAAGGTAGAGGAAGTTTTAGGAGGGTATATGAGGATGCTAGAACAAGCAGTTGATAAGAGGATTATTGAAGAAGAATTGCGCGCTATAGAAAAAGAAAGGAAAGAAAAGAGCAGTGGTGGAGACTTACACTCTATAATTGGCGGGTCTTGTATGTAGTCTTTTGCAGCAATCAATATATATCTGTTCTATTTGTTTAATCGATGAGTTATTGTAAAGTTTGCGGTGAAGAGAACTGTAAAAAGCATAGTTTTTTGTTGGGGAGGGCTAGGAATATTACTGAGTTTTCTGGGAGCAGCCCTCCGGAAGTTTTTGTGGGGAAATGGGGATATCCCAATGTTTATGTAGGGATATTATCGCCTGAAGAGCATGGAGACACAAGAGTAATGAGCTCTGCTGAAGAATGGCACTCTAGGACATTGCAGATTCCCAATATTATGTCTCTGCGCAATAAATTAATTTATGGCAGGAAAACTAATAATATAAAGAAAGTTAATTTTGGCAGTAAATTTCTTTCTGTGCTCCAAGAAGTGGCTATGACTGATAGTTCAGTTGCAACAGAATTCAAATTAAAAAGACCTGTTAGGAAACATGACGAGAAAGAATCCAGAGTGCCTTTAATTTCTAATGCAGGAGAGGTTGAAAGTGTTAGACTGGGGGAAAATACTAAAGTAAAAAAGAAAGTTGATTATTTAGTTAATGATGTGGATGTGAAGTCCATGAATGCTTTATTAGAATTGGAAAAAGCTGGGATAGGGAATTCTAATTTGGTAAAATTGTTAAGTGCGGGATTATTGGGATTGAAGAAAAATAGAAAGTTAGTTCCTACGCGATGGAGTATTACTGCAGTTGATGACGGTCTCTCTAAAGAGAAATTGAAGAGAATAAAATATTTTTCAGTTATCTCGGAGATAGAAGTTTTTCATTCGGAGTATTTAGGAAATCATTATGAATTTTTATTGTTGCCTGAAGAGTTCTCTTTTGAGGTTATAGAACTTTCAATGAAGACATTTGGTATTTGGCATGACCGCGAGTCTTTTTTTTCAAGGAAGAAATATGCAGATTCTGTTACAGGAGCTTATTATGCAAATAGACTGGCATTAACTGAATATTTAGATAGAATAAAGAGACAGGCTAAATGCATTGTCTTCAGGGAAGTGAGGCCGGAGTATTATGCGCCTCTTGGTGTTGGCATTCTAAGAGAAATATCAAGAGAAGCTTTTAAGGGAAAAGGGGAGAAATTCAATAGTGTTGAAGAAGCTCTTACAAGGATTAATAGCAGACTGAGAGTCGGGATTAAGTATTTTAGGAATAAAAGTATTATATTGAAGAGTTTTGGGGTTCAGAGGAAGATTGGGGAGTGGTTTTGATTTTTTATTGTATATATTGTAATGTACATAGATTTAAATTATAAAATTAATACTCTCTTTTATGGAGTTTTGCGATTATGTTATTTTTGAACGCGGTAAAGAAGTTAGGCTTATAAATATTAAAGGACTTGTTGAAATTCTTGAAGAAAATGAAATAAGAGTTGATCCTTATGTTTCTGAAAAAATAGTTAGTTATAATTTGGAATTTGATCCCGATAACTGGGTTTCTAGAGAATCTTTTTTGCCTTTAAAAGCAGATATTCCAAACCTTGATGTTATAAGTTACCTATTTAGAGGTTATTCTGGTGCCGATACAAAATTTGAGATAGAATTAAAAAATGTTCCTAGGGGAGATACGCGAGTTTCTCGTAATGTCCCAAGCTTTGGGATAAAAGTGGAGTCTTCCAATCGTGGTTTTGGATATAGTGTTATGGAGAAGATTTATAAATCTGTAGAGCAATTTGGTAAGTTTTGGTGAGTGGTTTTGACTATTGTTTTTTGTAAATAATTAGATACTATACTTATTATCTGGTTTTAATCTCGGATTTATTCATCCCAGCTTTCTTTGTCTCCTTCTTTTAGTATTTCATCTATAGGTCTGCTAAATTGAAATGTTCCAAAGGTTTCTCTTAGAGGATTTTTTTCTTTTTTCTCCATGATTTTGATAGGAGGGATTAATGTTTAAACTTTTGTATTATACTGTGTTTTGAAAAGATATTTAAATCAAAAATTGTTTATGTGAATATGAAGAAGGCACGTTTAACAATTTTTATTATTTTAGCAGTTTTATTAATTGTGCTTGTAATTTATATTTTGAATGGGGGTAACGCCTAAAAGTGGGATTTCTACTGAAGAAGGAAAGTATTATGATATTGATGGAAATGTCATTGGAAATTGTATGATAGAAGTTATAAAGAGTAGTTTTTCAAGTGTAGAAACATTTTAT
>Ga0209542_10005871_pt1 | contig 24222 bp, 28 predicted proteins | sample RifCSPhighO2_01_FD_184028 | JGI IMG/M metagenome (GOLD analysis project Ga0209542, IMG submission 184028) | Soil microbial communities from Rifle, Colorado - Rifle CSP2_plank highO2_0.1 (SPAdes) (version 2) | ecosystem: Environmental > Terrestrial > Deep subsurface > Rock core/Sediment ...
TTTGACAACCCTGGTGCGTCGCCAAGTAGTTTTTATTATGTTAGCTATAATTTTGATTGTGCTAGTGTTTTCCGACTGGGGCGACAAGGCTGTCTAGCGGCTAGGCTTCAATCTGTCCTAGCCTAGCTCAAAAAGCTGAATAAAATCTTCGCTACCGATTTGTTTGTAGCCGGCTGGTCTTGCAATTTGAGCCAATTTTTTATGCTGGAAGGGCAGTGACTCGGTCAGAATAAACGTTGGCTTATCTTTGAGCTTGGTAAGTTGGCTGAACATTTTCCTATACAAATCTAAACCGTCCCGCCCGCCAAAGATGGCTATCTTAGGCTCGTTTAGTGCTGCCTGGTTAATTTCATAGCTATCTGGCACGTAGGGCAGGTTGCATAAGAGGATAGAGGGTTTAGGATTTGGGGTATAGGTTTGTTCCAGCAGATCACCCCACAAGAATTTGATATTGGCTTTGTGTTTGCGGGCATTTTTACTAGCAACGTCCAAACATTTTTTATCAATATCTGTTGCTAGCACCTCTAAGCTCGGAAACTCTAGTTTAGCTGTTATAGCTAGCGCACCTGAACCTGAACCCACATCAATAACCCTATATCCTATATCCTGAATCTCGTGTTCTATGAGCTCCTTCAGAAGCTCAATCATGGTTTCGGATTCTGGGCGCGGTTCTAGCACGTCCTGGTTGATGATGAATTCCCGGCCGTAAAATTCTGTTTTGCCTCTAATTTGCGCCAGTGGAACATGTTTTTTACGCTTTTCTATCTGCTTCTCCAATTTGTGAAACGTTGAACCTTTCACGGGGAATTCGGGGTGGGCTAGGAGGTACGCGCGGTCTTTCCCGGTTGCGTCTTCCAACAGTACCAAGCAGTCCAACCGCGCCGTCCCAACCCCAGCTTTTTCTAGCCACTTGGTATTTTCAACTAGCCAGTCATTAGTATTCATTAGAAACATAACTCACAATATCTTGGGCAACCTCGTCTTTGGGTTTGGTGCCGTCGATGACAATTGCACCCACCATTTTCATCTGTTCTTCAAATTCTTTTTGCCAGCTTAGAGTTTGTTCTAAATCACCAGGTCGTTTACCGAATGGATTGTTGGTACGCGTTAGTAAGCGATGTCCTATGGTGTCTGGGCCAACAGAAAGCAGAAAAATTTTATGAAATAGGGGGTAAAATGCTGACTGATTATTTGAAATGCCACACACAAATAGATTCTTACTGCGATCTTCTGAGAGTAGCCCCCGCATTTCGTCTTCTTTCCAATTCCAATCAAAACGATTCACCCAATCTTCTGTACTTGGACGTGAAGGGAGGGATTTACCCGTAGATCTCTCAACCCAGCGGCTATAGTCGGCATTATCAGCATCGAGACTTTCCCGGCCGTGGCTACGTAATATTTCGGCAACTGTTGATTTACCAGAACCAGCGATACCCGTAATAAGGTAGTTCATATTATTCCTGGTTAATTAGTTCGTGTTCGGCGGCCTGGAGTTTTTCGACCAGGTCGTCTATGTCGCCGTTTAGCGCCCCGGGTATGTTGCTGCGGCTATAGCCTATGCGGTGGTCGGTTATGCGGTCTTGGGGGAAGTTATAGGTGCGAATCTTTTCGCTGCGATCGCCGCTGCCAATAAGTTTTTTGCGGGCATCTGACGATTCTTTTTGCTCTTCTTCTATCTTCATTTGAAGTAATCGCGAGCGCAATATACCCATGGCCTTGGCTTTGTTTTTTATCTGAGACTTCTCGTCTTGGTTGGCCACAACCAGGCCAGAGGGAAGGTGGGTGATGCGTACTGCGGAGTCGGTGGTATTAACAGATTGGCCGCCGTGGCCGCCACTGCGGAATACGTCTATGCGCAGGTCTGAATCTTTAATCTCTACATCTGTCTCCTCGGCCTCTGGCATAACTGCCACGGTAACTGTGCTGGTGTGTATGCGACCTTGGCTTTCTGTGGTTGGAACTCTTTGTACGCGGTGCACTCCTGCCTCAAATTTGAGGTTTTTGTAGGCTTCGTCACCATTTACTTCAAAAATAACCTCTTTAAAACCACCGTTTTCATTGGGGCTCTCACTCACAAGTTCGGTTTTATAGCCGTGACCCTCAGCCCAACGGTTATACATACGGAACAGGTCGCCGGCAAACAGGCTGGCTTCGTCACCACCGGCGGCGGCCCGGATTTCTATGATTACGTCTTTTTCATCGTTGGGGTCTTTGTGCGTGAGGGCAGCGTTTATTGCTTGCTGTTTTTCCAGCTTTTGACTCAAAATATCTTCTAATTCTTGCCCTGCTAGCTCTGCCAGCTCGCCGCCGGCCTCCACCAATTTTTCAGCACCTTGCTCTTCGCGTTCTAGTCGGGCTATGTCGTCAAACAGCTGAACTAAACTTGCTAGTTCTTGCTGGCGCTTAGCGAGCCTTGGGTAGTCTTTAGACGAATAAATAGCAGGATCCTGCAATTTCTTTTGCAGTTTCTCGTATTCTGAGCGTAGCTCTTGCTCTTTTTTATCCATAATTTATCTTAAGTATAAAGAAAAACCGCCAGAAAGTAGTTATTTCTGACGGTTTTTTGAATTTGCTAGTTATTCTTCGCTGGTGGCGGTAGCAGCTTTTGCTACGGCTTTTTCGACCTTAGCCTTCGCGCCGTCGTCTTCGACTTTGGCGGACTTCGCCTCTTCACGGCTCGCTTTGCGGGCTGTTTGCTTTTTAGCTGCAGCGGTTCGCTTTTCTTTAGCAGCCTGTCCAGCAGCAGCGCGAGCCTTGAACTTGTCTACTCGACCTTCTACGTCCATTATGCGTTCTTCTCCAGTAAAGAAAGGGTGTGAAGTACTAGATATATGTACTTTTACCAAAGGGTATTCAACGCCGTTTAGAGTAATAGTCTCATCTGTTTCGGCGGTAGAGCGTGTTAAAAACGTCGTGTTGTTGTTCAAATCTTGGAACACAACTGGGCGATAGTTTTTTGGGTGAATGTCCTTTTTCATGACCGAAGTAGTATACAGCGAAGGGCGCCTATTGTCAAAGGGTTCCTTCTCTGTTACAATGCACGCACTACAAATTAAGCAGTTTGGGAAACAATCCTCTCTTTCTAAACCCGTGCAGGGCAGAAGGGGCACCCAAATGAAGATAAAGGAGAACAAATGGCTACCACAGAGGTAGATATTAAGAAACTATTAGAAGCTGGTGCACACTTTGGGCACAAGACTGCGCGTTGGCACCCTAAAATGGCGCCTTATATACATAGTAAAAGAAGTGGTTCATACATAATTGACCTTACCAAAACCGTAGACGAGCTAAACAAAGCTCTAGACTTTTTGACGCAAACGGTAGCAGAGGGCAAGCAAGTTCTGCTAGTTGGCACCAAACGCCAGGCCAAAGATATAGTCAAGAAGCTGGCTGAAGATACAGGTATGCCTTTTGTAACCGAGCGTTGGCTGGGTGGCATGCTGACCAACCAAAAAACCATTGGTGGACGTATAAAATACCTTAAAGACCAAGAAGCCAAGCTAGAATCTGGCCAGCTAGAAGCCAAGTACAACAAACTAGAAGTTCAGCGGTTCAAAGAAGAAATAGAGCGCATGAACTTTCACTATGGCGGCATAAAAAACATGCACGCGCGTCCGGGCGCAGTCTTTTTTGCAGATGTTTTGCATGACGCCACAGGTGTGCGAGAGGCAAACAAACTGGGTCTAAAGACAGTAGCTATAGTAGACACAAACGCCGACCCGACCAACATTAACTATCCTATTCCTGCAAATGACGACGCTATAAAAACCATTCAGTTAATTGCAGACTACGTAAAGCAGGCAATTGACACCGGCAAAACCAAGGTCAAAAAGCCGGCTAAGGAAGTGGAGGGCACCAAATGAGCGAGGTAAAGATAGAAGATGTTAAACGTCTCAAGGCTCTGACTGGCGTGGGTCTAACTGATGCCAAGAAAGCTTTAGAAGATGCAGATGGCGACTTTGACGCAGCTCTAAAAGAAATGCGAAAAAAGGGTCTAACCAAGGCAGAAAAGCGCGGTGAGCGCGAAGCCCGCGCAGGAGTCATTGGTACCTATAATCACGATGGCCGCATAGGTGTGTTGATAGAGGTCAACTGCGAGACCGACTTCGTAGCGCGGAATGAGATTTTCCAGAACCTGGTAAAGGATCTGGCCATGCATATTGCTGCCAGCGCCCCAGAATTTGTATCCACAGACGATGTACCGGCAGACGAGCGCGAGCACGTGAGCAAAGAATTTACAGAAAAAGCCAAAGGCGAGGGCAAGCCAGCCGACATGCTAGAAAAAATTGTGCAAGGGCAGCTAGACAAACACTTTGGTGAGAAGTGCCTGCTAAACCAGCCGTTCATAAAGAATCCAGACCAAACTGTGGGCGACTACGTAAAAGAGCACAACGCCAAACTAGGCGAAAACATAGTAGTCCGCCGGTTTGCGCGCATGGCTCTCGGCGAAGTTGCCTAAACATTTTTCTTGCAGTACATTACGGCGTCAGAAATTCCAGTGCTCATTCACCGTACCTCTATGTACGGCTCATTCCGCGCTTCATTTCTTCCTTGTACTGCACTACAATAAGAAATGTTTATATAAGGACTATAAATAGGAGTTAATATGACTGATTTTGAACAACCCACAGGCTATATGTTTATTGATGACGGAAGATTACCAGAAGAGCAACCCGGCATGATTTGGACTCCGAATGGTCGAGGTGGCTTTGATATTAAAAGTCCGCAAGATGCGTCTATAGCACCAGAAACTCCCATCTCAAGAATATTGGGCAAGATAACTGGGCTCATAGTAAAGAGATAAGTTAATGACTCCTAATCAAATTATCGACCAAGCCAAGTCCAAGTTTCAGCAGGCGGTGAGCCATTTTCAGGATGAACTGAAGAAAATCCGCACCGGCCGTGCCCACCCGGGCATGCTGGACGGCGTGACCGTAGAGGCTTACGGCACCCAAATGCCGCTGATTCAGGCTGGTAGCATCACTGTGCCAGAGCCGCAGCAGCTGCAAATTACTCCGTTTGACCCCACCAACCTGCAGGCTATTGCTAGAGCTATACGCGACAACCAGTCTCTGGGCCTAAACCCCATGGACGATGGCAAAGTGGTGCGCATACAGATACCGCCGCTAAACGAAGAGCGCCGCCAGGAATACGTAAAAGTACTAAACGGCAAGGTAGAAGACACCATGATTAGCCTGCGCAGTACCCGCCACGAGGCGTTAAAGGATGCAGAAGAAGCTAAAAAGTCCAAAGAAATTACCGAAGATGACCTTAACTCTGTAAAAAAACAACTAGACACACTAATGGATCAAAACAAATCAGAAATAGACAGCCTAGCAAAGTCCAAAGAGCAAGAAATCCTAACCGTTTAGGTCGCACGTTGCTATAATAGTTTGGATGTCAGTTTTGCTTATAATTTTGGGGCTACTCTTGTTTGTAGGTCTAGTAGTGGCACACGAGTTTGGGCACTTTCTAGTTGCCAGGCGCAACGGGGTAGATGTGGAAGAGTTTGGCATAGGCTTTCCGCCTAGGGCTTGGGGCAAAAAGTTAAAGAATGGCGTGCTGCTTACTATTAACTTCTTACCGCTAGGTGGGTTCGTAAAGCTAAAAGGTGAGCATGATGAAGATAAAGAAAAGGGTAGCTACGGCGCCGCCAGCCTAAAAAACAAGAGCAAAATATTGATGGCTGGTGTGGGCATGAACCTGCTAGTGGCATTTGTGTTACTAACGGTTCTAGCTTGGGTAGGCACACCAGAAATAGTAGAAAACCAGTTCAAGGTAGCCAGCGACAACCGTGTAGCCAGGCAAGAAATATTGGTAGCCACGGTAGAAGACGGCTCGCCAGCCGCCAATGCGGGGCTAACTGAGCGTGACCAAATAGTTAGCTTTACCGGAGGAGGCAGGGTCTACATAGCAGTCAGTGCCGATGGTCTGCCAGATATTACCAAACAGCTAGCCGGCCAGAAAGTGGAAGTTACATATAAAAGAGCAGGGGAAGAAAAAGTTGCCACGGTGCAACTGCGAAGCAGCGAAGAGGTTGAGGCCAGCAAAAAAACTGACAATCCCAAGGGCTACCTTGGTATTTCACCAACCGAATACGTTGTGACCAAAGCCACTTGGTCTGCACCCATCCAGGCAATAGGCGAAATGGTGCAGATTACTGCGCTTACGGTTGCTGGTATAGGCCATGCACTGGGTGCCTTGCTAAGTGGTAATACTGGCGAGGCTAGTGCGCAGGTAGCTGGTCCTGTGGGCATATTTGTACTTATAAAAGATGGAAGTTTGCTGGGTTATCAATTTGTATTACTCATAGTAGCTCTAATTTCTCTTACTTTGGCTATTATGAATGCTTTGCCCATACCGGCGCTAGATGGTGGCAGACTGTTTGTAACTTGGTTGTTTCGGGGGCTGCGCAAACCACTGCATAAGAAGACCGAAGACCTTATACATGGCACCGGCTTTGCGCTGCTAATGGTGCTGTTTGTGCTCATAACGGTTGTAGACGTAAGGCGCTTTTTCTAAATATGGGCACGTACATTCTGGTTTTTGTATTGGCCACAGGCTATGTGTTTGCCCTAAACAAAAAAGTTAAAAAAAGTAGCGGTATAAACTGGACACCAACCGAGGCCGTGGGTGTAACGTTGGCCACCTTTTTTGGCGGGCAGTTTGTTGGCAGTTTATTGGTATATTTGCCATTAGTTTTGTTTGGATGGAGCACCGAAAAAATTACAGACTGGTTCGACAACTCTACCTTTGGGCAGTTTATTTTTATTCTTACCATCGAAGCCGTGAGTCTATTTCTAATTTACGCGTTTATTAAGCGCAGAGGAGCGAGCTTTAAGACACTGGGACTAAGCAGAAAACCAAAGCCGACAGATTTGGGCTATGCATTGCTTGGGTTTGCGGGTTACTTTTTGTTTTATATTGTTGTGGTTGCGGTTTTAAAAAACCTTGTACCAGGGCTAAATGTAGACCAAGAGCAGCAGATTGGCTTTGAAGCCGCCCATGGTGCGCAGCTGGCATTTGTATTTGTTAGCCTGGTGCTGTTGCCACCAGTGGTAGAAGAAATGCTAATTCGAGGGTTTTTGTATGGCGGGTTAAAAAATGGCTTGCCAAAGGTTTGGGCAATAATCATTACCAGTGGGCTATTTGCTGTGGCTCATTTGCAGTTTGGTAGTGGCAATTCCTTACTATGGATCGCAGCTATAGATACGTTTGTGTTAAGCCTGGTTCTGATTTATTTAAGAGACAAAACCAAGGCTTTGTGGGCGCCCATAGGACTTCATATGATAAAAAACTTCGTTGCGTTTATGGCACTCTTTGTGTTTGCAGCCCGCTAGGGTAAGATTAAAGCAAAATGAGAGTCTCTGAACTATTTACCAAAACACGCAAAGACGCACCTGCCGACGAACCTTCTAAAAACGCCCAGCTTCTGATCAAAGCTGGCTTTATTCATAAAGAAATGGCCGGTGTGTATGTATTTATGCCGCTGGGCCTGCGTGTGCTTGATAATATCAAGCAAATCGTGAGGGAAGAAATGAACGCTGTAGGCGGGCAAGAAGTACAGATGACAGTGCTGCAGCCAAAGGACATATTTGAAAAAACCGACCGGTGGGATGACAAAAAGGTTGATAACTGGTTCAAGACCAAACTCATTAATGGCAGCGAACTTGGCATGGGATTAACTCATGAAGAGCCAATGGTTGACATGCTTGCCGATTACGTCAGTTCCTATAAAGATCTGCCGATTCTGGTATATCAGATTCAGAATAAGTTTCGTAACGAATTACGGGCTCAGGCTGGTTTGCTCCGCGGCCGGGAATTTGTCATGAAAGACATGTATTCATTTGCCAAAACCCAAGCTGAACACGAAGAAATCTATGAAAAAGTAGCAGCTGCCTACCATCGGGTTTACGATCGGCTTGGAATTGGCGACATTACTTATCGGACTTATGCCGATGGCGGTATATTTACGCCTCGCTTTAGCGATGAATTTCAAATGCTGAGTCCGATTGGCGAGGACACGATCTATGTAGATATAGATAAGAAGATTGCCGTAAACAAGGAAGTCATTAACGACAAGAGATTAGAGCAGACTGATGTGGACAAAACTAAATTGCAAGAGGAGCGGGCAATTGAAGTGGGTAATATTTTTCCGCTTGAAAGTAAGTATACCGACACCCTAGGGGTGTATTACATTGATGAAGCGGGAAATAGACAAAGCATTATTGGTGGTTGTTATGGGATTGGTGTTAGCCGCTTGGTAGGGGCACTTGCGGAGCACTTTTCTGACGAACAAGGTCTGGTTTGGCCAGAGGCAGTAGCACCCGCCAAGGTTTACCTGGTGCGGCTGGGCGAAGACGGGGAAGTAGTCAAAGTAGCGGACAGTTTGTATGAAGAACTCCAAAAAGCTGGCGTAGAAGTCCTATATGATGATCGCAAAGAAGCCAGCGCCGGGGAAAAGTTTGCCGACGCCGACCTGCTGGGCATACCCCACCGTTTGGTAGTTAGCCAAAAGACGCTAGAAAAGGGCAAAATAGAGCACAAAAAACGTGATAAAAAAGACATTAGCCTACTAGACAAAAGTGATATACTAAAAACCCTAGCCTAAACAAAAATTAGTTGTTAGACTAGAAAAGTTCATAAACTTGGTGGCTAGCTAAATCGCAGGGAGCATTGGATTAACAGATATGAAAAAGCAATTTCACTTGACCAAAGAAGGCATAGAAGAACTCAAAACCGAGCTGGCAGAGCTATTGGAGCAAAGATTACCAATTGCTGAGCGCATAAAAAACGCCCGCGAGTTTGGTGATCTGTCTGAAAACGCCGAATACACCTCGGCACTATCAGAAAAAGAACGTAACGAATCCAGAATTGCAGAGATTGAACACATTTTGCAAAACGGCGAAGTTATAAAGAAGCCAAAGGGCTACAGCAAGGTAGCGCTAGGCTCTACCGTAACTCTTAAAGATGGTGGTAAAACCAAAGAGTTTACCGTGGTTGGCACGGTAGAGGCAGACCCGCTAAACGGCAAAATCTCTGACGAATCGCCAATAGGCCAAGCCCTGATGGGTAAAAAAGAGGGCGAAAAAGTAGAAATCCACAACGGCGGCGGCGAATTGTCGTCTTTCAAAATTGTAAATATTGCGTAAAAATGCATCAAAGAACACGGATAATTTTAACTGGGCTTGTGGCTCTCGTAGCCGGTTTTGTGATCTTAAAATGGTACTTGCTGACCGGATTAGGCCTAATGGTAGGCAGCTGGTTTGTGATTGCCAATGTCTGGATTTTAGAAAAAGGCGAAAAGGCCAATTGGCCGCGTATATACAAGCGTTTGGCGGCTTTTGCCGTACTTGGTTTGGCCGCAGATATCTTGCTTCGCATCTAGCTTAAAAACACCTTATCTTATATCCTAAAAGCAAATGAAGTGGCTAGAGAAAATTGTTGACGAGGTTGAGCGCCGTCATCCTGACGGCGAGGTTTTAGTTTCTTCTGGTGGTTCACCCTCAGGCACATACCATTTGGGGCATTTAAGGGAGCTAATCACCGCAGATGCTATTTTGTTGGAATTAAAAAAACGAGGCCGACAGGCAAAGCACATATATTTCTCTGATGATTTAGACGCGTTACGCAAAGTACCCGTTAATGTGCCGGACGAATATGAAAAGTACCTGGGCAAATCTCTTTGCGATATACCGGCGCCAGACGGAAGCGACAAATCCTATGCCGATTACTTTTTGCAAGATCTTATTGATGTTTCTAAAGCATTGGGTCTGGATATAGAATTTGTACAGTCATACAAAAAATACAGGTCGGGTTTTTTTGTTTCTGCCATAGAAAAGGCCCTAGAGCATTATCAAAAAATCAGGAGCGTATTAGAAACAGTCTCTGGTCATCAATTAGGCGAAGAATGGTCGCCGATTCAGATTAACGAAGAAGGTTACCTGAAAAAAAGACAATTCACTAGCATTGATACAAACGCAAAGATCATAAAATACCTGGACAAAGACGGCATGGAGCAAACCATTAGCTATGCAAAGGGCGATGTTAAGCTAGACTGGCGAATTGACTGGCCGGCACGCTGGTATCTGCTGGGCGTAAATGTTGAGCCTTTTGGCCGAGATCATGCCACAAAAGGTGGCAGCTACGACACTGGTGTCGAAATTGCCAAACAAGTATTTAAGATTGAGTCGCCGCTACCAGTGCCATATGATTTTGTGAACCTGGCCGGTGATACAAAGAAAATGAGCGCAAGCAAAGGCACAGGCCTAGACGCGGTTGGCGTGATTAAAGTATTACCACCAGAGATTATCCGCTACCTTATGCTACGTTCAGCACCCTCTAAAAGGCTTTTCTTTGACCCAGAAAAAGGAGTTTCACAACTTATAGACGAGTTTGCTGAACTACTAGAAAAAGATCCAGACAACCCAATATTTGAGCTTGTGCTCAATAACTTAGAGCCCACTATTAGCAGAGTTCCTTTTTCGCATTTAGTGGCAAGCTACCAAGCCGCATTATATGATCCCACGAAGACACTTGAAGTTATTGGACGTACCGAACATGCTGACATTGCAGGCGAAGAGAAAGAAATAATAAACAAGGAACTAAATTATATAAAGGGCTGGCTGGATCATTGGGCGCCGGAAGAAGTTAAATTTAAGCTTCTAGAGCAGGTCGATGCAAAAGAACTTACAGACGAACAGAAACAATTTTTGAACTTAGTTGCTGAAACAATAGAAAAGGCACCACAAGACGCCGATGGCGAATGGTTCCACAAGGCTATCTATGACTCTAAAGGCAACCTAGAGCCCAAAGATGCATTTGTGACGCTCTATAAAGTTTTAATTGGCAAAACCGCTGGACCACGAGCCGGCTGGTTCCTGAGCATTTTGCCCCGCGATTGGCTTGCCAAACGTTTGCGTTTAGAGGTGTAGGTTATGCAAAAAGCCATCTTTGCTGCCGGGTGTTTCTGGGGTGTGCAGTATTACTTTGACCAAGTGCCAGGAGTGCTAAAAACCGCAGTTGGCTATACCGGTGGGCATAAAGAAAACCCAACCTACGAACAAGTTTGTGCGCACGGTACAGGCCATGCAGAAGCTACGCTGGTTGAGTTTAATCCAGAAAAGGTCAGCTACGAGACTCTTGTAAAACATTTTTTCCGTCTGCACGACCCAACCCAGTTAAATAGGCAAGGGCCGGACATAGGTGACCAATACCGCAGTGCTATTTTTTACTTTGATGATAATCAAAAAAAGATTGCAGAAAAAGTTAAGAAGGAACTTCAGCCAAAGTTCAAAAAGCCCATAGTTACCGAAATTTCCAAGGCATCAAAGTTTTTTGAAGCCGAAGACTACCACCAGAAATACACTGAAAAAACGGGCAGGGGCTTCTGTCACGTGGACTATGCACCAGTATCCTGATACTATTTGAGTCATGGCAAAGAAAACTAACTCTCAAAAGAAAAAAACCAAAGCACGCAGTAACCCGCAGGCTAAAAAGGCGCAGCTGAGCAATCTACGCGTCTGGAATTTGGCCACAGGTTTAATTTTGGCCGTGCAAGCAGTTGTGCTGATAGTAGTGGGCAGTTCTGCGAGCGTAGCTGTAACCAATGGGTATTTGACTAAAAACACGCTGGCCAGCCAAGCAGCTGGCAAAACGGTTATGTCCCCAGCCACACACCATTTGTTTGACGTGCGCCTAAGCTACATAATTGCAGCATTGCTACTTTTGGCTGCTGCCACACAATTGTTAGTAGCAACTATATACAGAGAGCGCTACGAAGCAGACCTCAAACAAAGCATAAACAGATCCAGATGGTTAGGTTACTCACTTAGCGGAGGACTGGCACTTGTTACTGTTGCGTTAATTAACGGCGTTTCAGACATCGCCACACTCATAAGTATATTTGCGCTTACCGAAATTCTGGCGCTGTTTTGTGTACTGATTGAAAGTGTAAAAGACCTAAAGAAGCATCCGCGCATTGCTGCTAAGCTGCCTTTTGTGGCCGGCATTACACCCTGGCTGGTTGTAGCAATCTATCTATTTGGCGCGCAAATTTATGGTTCGCCCGGTTTGCCGGCTTACGTTTACTTTGTAGATGCTTCTATCTTTTCGTTGTTGCTGGCTACGGCGGCTATTATGTGGATGAACGGCCACAAAAGGCGAAAATTTGCAGACTACATTTACACAGAAAGAGCATGCATATTGGTAAACTTTGTATTGCTTAGTGCGCTGGCGTGGCAAATTTATGGCGGGGTCTAGCTATTGGAAAGAGCGCAGCTTGCCCTATAAACCAGGGCAAAAAACGCAGTACAAACTTAGTCGCAGCAAAATAGAGCTGTTTATGCAGTGCCCGCGCTGTTTTTGGTTAGACGTACGGCTAAAGATAAAGCGTCCATCCGGCCCACCGTTTAACATAAACAAAGCTATAGACGAACTGCTAAAAAAAGAGTTTGATGTTTATCGCCAAAAGGGCGAGCCCCACCCATGGATGGCCGACAACCAAATAAAGGCTGTGCCCATGCAGCACGCCGATCTTTCCAAATGGCGCGAAAACTTCATAGGCGTTTCAACCCTGCACGAACCAACTAACCTGCATATCTTTGGTGCTATAGACGATGTATGGATAACGCCAAACGGGCAGGTGCACGTGGTTGACTATAAAGCCACAGCCAAACAGAGCGACGTAAACATAGATTCAGACTGGCAGATAAGCTACAAACGCCAGATGGAGGTTTACCAATGGCTTTTAGCGCGCCAAGGCCTGGAAGTAAGCAACACAGCCTACTTTGTTTACACAAACGCACGCATGGACCACGAAGGCTTTTTTGACCGCGTAGAATTCCGCACAAAGATTATTCCATACAAAGGCGATGACAGCTGGGTAGAACCCACGATTGAAAAGATGAAAAAGTGTATGGAGGGTGACATGCCGGCCGTGGGCACAGCTGCCATGGGCGGCCCCTGCGATTTCTGCACTTATGCCCGTGCTCGCACCGAACTGACTTTGGAGAGTCTCAAAACCAAAAAAGCTGGCTAGAATTGCTTGCTTTAATACTGTTGCTAAGATATAAATAAGCATATGCTCTATAACACAAGGAAGATTATGAAAAAATTAAATAATCAGGGTTTCGCCCACGCCGGGTTAGTGCTGCTTGTAGTTGTTGTAATTGCAGGAGTAGGTGGAACGGGATATTATGTCTGGAATAAAAATAACAAATCTACTGATCTAACAACAAGTATCCAGGAAAAAGCAGCCAGTGCAAATAACCAGAATTCGAATAAAACTTGCGACACCAAAGAGGTCAGCGGGAATCCATATGCATCACCCAAAGGGTATACTGTTAACTTACCTGACGGGTGGAAATTGGAAAGCGACGCGACTTGCCAGACTTTATATGCAGCTGAATACAGTAATTTAACGTATAAGTCAGGAGTAGATACAACAGTCAACCAGGGTATCAGCCGAGGAGCTAGCTACGATGTTTTTAGTCTTACGTTGGATCCGGGAAAACCTTTTGATGTAGGTCAGGGCGAAAAGCAGTCGTCATTTAAGACTAGTAGCGGCGACAATGTAGATAGATATGTATACGATCATGTTTTTGATGAAGGCGCTCAAGACTTTGGATTTCCAAAGCAAGCTGAAGAAACTCAATGGCTGGTTACGCATGGTAGCCAAAAAATTCGTATCGTAAGTAGTTTTACTAAGGGACTATTCCTAGGACAACAGCATGCTCTGATTACGCAGGCGGAATATGACAGAATCAACACGTATATTGAACAATCCATAAAGACCATTCAGTTTAAATAGTTTCATTGATAACAGCGTAGTTCGGTTATAATAAATTCATGCTAGATATTCAGTTTATTCGGAAGCGTCCAGATGAGGTTGCCAAAAAGTCCAAACAAAAAGGCTACGATGTAGACATAGACTTTATTTTGCAGCGCGACAAGTCACGGCGTGAGCTACAAGACGAGGTCCAAAAACTCCAACAAGAACGCAATGAGCTGGCACAGTCAGCAAAAGGAAAAAAACCTAGCGCTAAAGACATAGAACGTGGCAAACAAATAAAAGAGCACATAGCCGAACGTGAAGCAGTGCTTAAAAAAGCAGAAACCGAACTAAATGCTAAGCTCAAAGAAGTACCAAATATTTTCCCAGACGATACGCCCCTAGGTGATGAATCAAAAAACCGCGAAGAAAAAAAGTGGGGCAAGGTAGCCAAGTCCAATTTTGAGCTAAAAGATCACCTAACTTGGGCTGAAGAAAGAGGATTATTGGACTTCGAGGGTGGCGCCAAGGTTGCAGGCAACAAATTTTATTACGTCCTGGGAGATCTAGTAGAACTAGAAATGGCACTTATACAGTTTGGTTTATCGGTGGCCAAAAAGCACGGTTTTACAGCGGCACTGGTGCCACACCTGGTAAACACGCGCACCATAGAGGGTACAGGCTTTTTGGCTCGCGGCGAAGAAGCCCAGATTTATAAGACAGAAGACGAAGATTTACATCTGATTGCCACGGCCGAGATCCCTCTAACCGGTTTGCATGCAGATGAAATTCTAGACACTCAAAAACTACCAATTATGTATGCCGGCATCAGTCCCGCATACAGGCGAGAGGCCGGAGCATACGGCAAACACAGCAAGGGTTTATACCGCGTTCACCAGTTTAATAAATTGGAGCTCTACGTTTTTTGTAAGCCAGAAGAAAGTGAAAAAATTCACCAGCAATTAGTTGCCATAGAGGAAGAAATCTGCCAAAAACTAGAAATTCCTTACCGGCTTGTACGAATTGCTGCAGGAGATCTAGGCGCGCCGGCGTATAAAAAATACGACGTCGAATACTGGAGCCCGATAGACAAGACTTACCGTGAACTCATGAGTTGTTCAAACGTTACCGACTACCAAGCCAGGCGGCTAAACATTCGCTACCGTTCAGAAAAAGGTACTGAATTTGTGCACACTCTGAACGGCACGGCTGTTGCGGCTAGCCGGACACTGATTGCACTAATTGAAAACCACCAACAAAAAGACGGAAATGTAAAAATACCAAAGGTGCTTCAGCAATTCATGGGAGGAAAGGAATCAATATGATAAACAAACTCGAGATCAGCGGCGTTCACGCCAAGCTAGACAAAGAAACCAAAACCTACACTCAGAATAAAGTAGGCAGATTGGACAAGTATTTGCCCAAGTCTGCCCGCGCCAGCGCACACGCAGAGGTAAGATTGGCTATAGAGAACCAAAAAGCACGCAAACTATATGTTTGCGAGGTAGTTTTGTACCTGCCGCACCAAGAGCTAGTAGTAAAAGAGAAGGCTGCAAACTTTATCACGGCCGTAGACGGAGCAGAAGCAAAACTAAAGGTGCTTCTCAAAAAATACAAAGGCCGCCACGGCCGCGATAGGCTGCATCACAAATTAATCGGCAAAATCCGCCGCCGCTAGCGGGAAAATAGGTTACAATATAGCGGTTAGAAAATGTTGAGGACCTATTTATTTTTATGAAAAAAGTTATTAAGCGAGTGCTGGGCGACCCTCAGGCAAAGACCATTAAACGTCTGCGCAAAAGGGTCAATGAAGTCAATGCACTAGCAGATAAGTATAAAAAACTGTCTGATACCAAGCTGCGTGACCAAACTGGCGTGCTAAAAAAGCGTCTAGAAAAAGAAAGCCTGGACGCAATTTTGCCCGATGCTTTTGCCGTGGTGCGCGAAGCTGCCACTCGCACGCTCAAGCAGCGGCACTTTGACGTGCAGCTGATTGGCGGCATGGTACTGCACGAAGGTAACGTTGCAGAAATGAAAACTGGTGAAGGCAAAACCCTGGTAGCTACGCTGCCGGTATATCTTAATGCATTGACCGGCAAGGGCGTACATGTGGTTACAGTCAATGACTATCTGGCCCAGCGTGACGCGGGCTGGATGGGCCAGATTTATAGCTTTTTGGGCTTATCTACCGGCGTTATCATTCCAGACGAGTCACTATTATTTGACCCGAACTTTACCAACAAAGACCACACCGACGAGCGTTTTCGCCATCTCAAACCTACCACACGGCAAGAGGCTTACCAGGCTGACATAACCTATGGCACAAACAACGAGTTTGGCTTTGACTACCTGCGCGACAACATGGTTCGCGAGACCGACCAATTGCGCCAGCGCGAACTCCACTATGGCATAGTGGACGAAGTAGACTCAATTTTAATTGACGAAGCCCGCACGCCACTTATCATTAGCGCGCCCGCCACGGCCAGTGGCAACGCGTATGCCCAGTTTGCCAAGGTGGTACGCCAGCTAAAAGAAACAGAACATTTTGTAAAAGACGAAAAGCGACGCAGCGTAATACTGACCGACGCTGGCGTAGAAAAAATGGAAAAAGTTCTAGGCATAGAAAGCCTATATGCCACAGACAATATCCGCACCATTTACCACCTAGAACAGGCATTAAAAGCACACGCGTTGTTTCACCGTGACAAAGATTACGTAGTGACCAAAGACGGGGAAGTGGTTATAGTAGATGAATTTACCGGGCGTCTGCTAAAAGGCCGGCGTTACAACGAAGGCTTACACCAAGCCATAGAGGCCAAAGAAGGCGTAGAAGTCCAGGAAGAATCTATGACACTGGCAACCATATCTTTCCAGAACTACTTTCGTCTTTATGACAAGCTAGCTGGCATGACAGGTACGGCGCAGACCGAAGCCGAAGAGTTTCATAGCATTTACAAGCTAGATGTAGTAGAGATTCCATCAAACAAACCAATCGTTCGCATAGATCATCCAGACAGAATCTACAAAACAGAAACTGCCAAGTTCCGTGCCATTGCCAGCGAAGTAAAGGCCAAGCATAAGCGTGGCCAGCCGGTACTTCTGGGCACCGTGTCTATAGAAAAAAATGAGCTACTAGGTAGCTTGCTTAAAAAAGCCGGCGTGCCGCACCAAGTCCTAAACGCTAAAAACAACGAGCGCGAGGCAACCATAGTTGCCAAGGCAGGGCAAAAGGGGGCGGTTACCCTAGCCACCAACATTGCCGGCCGTGGCACAGACATTGTGGTAGATGAAGATATAAAGAAACTTGGCGGTCTGTTTGTGCTTGGGTCTGAACGGCACGAATCGCGTCGCATAGACAACCAGTTGCGCGGTAGAACCGGCCGCCAGGGTGACCCTGGCGAGTCGCAATTTTTTGTAAGCACAGAAGACGACCTCATGCGGGTATTTGGCGGGGAGCGCATAGCTTCAGTTATGGATCGGCTCAAGGTTAGCGACGACGTGCCCATAGAAAACAAAATTATTAGCCGCAGCCTGGAAGCTGCACAAAAAAAGGTAGAGGGCTTTAACTTTGACGCGCGCAAAAACGTGGTGGAATACGACGATGTTATGAACCGGCACCGCCGCGCCATCTACAGCATGCGCCGCGAAATCTTGTTGCAAACCGACATAAAAAAACGCATAGAGATATTTGTAGAAGAAGAGGCAAAAGCTGTGGCTGCTGCGCCTCAGCTTACAACCGACGAGTTTGAGCCAATGCTGCGCGAGGTATTTCCATTTGACGAACCTACGCTGGACAAGCTATTTGACACCGACACAAACACAATAGAACAGGCCCTAAAAACCAAGGCTAAAGAACTATATGAGAGGCGCGAAGCTGAGTTTACCCCCGAAATTATGCGAAAAGTAGAGCGTGATTTGTATCTGCAAATTTTGGACAACCTGTGGATGCAGCACCTAGAAAACATGGACCACTTGCGCGAGGGTATTCATTGGATCAGCGTGGGCCAGCGCGACCCACTGGTAGAATACCGGCGCCAGGGGCAGATATTGTTTGAAACTATGCAAAACGAATTACGCCACGAAGTGGTACGCACGCTATTCCACGCCCAGCCAGTACCAGAAGAAGCCCTGGAAACACCTGCAGAAACCGAGCTAACCAGAGCAGCTAGAGGCGCGGTTGATAACGCTGACCGTATTATAGAAGCAGAAGAGCTAAACGAGGCAGATTTTTCTGACATCTTTGACACTTCGCATGCCACCCGCAAACAAGTTACTACCAAACAGCGAAAAAAGGCTCACAAGGTTGAGCGCCAACGCAAGAAAAAGACCCATAATAAAAAGAAAGGCAAAAAAAGGAGATAGTATTTAGATACCTATACCCTGAGTCCTGTATGCTAAATCCTCAAGAATCATGAAACACACAGTATCTGAAGTAAAACTAAAAAACGGCGCCAAGGGGCTACTAATAAACGTTCCCGATGCGTCTGTTATGACGGTCGAATTCAACTTTCGTGCTGGCGAATACCTGGTGCCAGAAAACAAGTGGGAAGCCCCGCATATTATGGAGCACGTACTTTTGGGTGCAAACAAACTGGTTCCAAATGCGCGGGCTTTTCAGGCAGAGTTTGAGAAAAACGGAGCGTATTCCAACGCTTCAACCAGTGCATACGACATTACCTACGAAGCCGAATGCGCAGACTTTGAGTGGGATCGCATAATTGATCTGTTGCTAACTGCCATTACGCAGCCGCTGTTTTTAGAAGAAGAGTTTAAGGCAGAGTTTGGCAATGTACGCGAGGAACTTGCATCGCGGTCAAACAACCACTTTAGGCATTTGAGCCTGGCGCTTCGCCAGGCTTACGGGTTTGCGGTTAAAACCGACCAGCAGCGACTAAAGCTAATGGACAACGTGTCTTTAGCAGACATTAAAAAGCACTATAAAAACACTCACACTACATCAAACTTGCGGTTTGTGATTGCAGGTCACATAGACCCAGAACGGCGCAAGATAATAAAAAACAAACTAGAAAAGACACTTCTGCCAGAGGGTACCGGACGCTATGAGCTGCCAGACGAAATGCCAACCACAATAGGCACACCACTAATTATAAAAAACAGCACGGTAGACAACCTGTATTTTTATATAGACACGTTTTTGCTTCGCCGTCTGCGTGATCCGGAAAGCGACGCACTAAATCTAATCAACACCATGCTTACAGAAACGCTGTACTCACGCATTTTAGGAACTGCACGTGAACGGGGTTTGGTCTATCATATGAGCTCTGGTTTTGGTCAGAGTAAACAAACCTCTAACTGGTGGTTTGGTGCCCAAGTAATGCCGGCCAATGCCTCTGCGCTCTTTGATATCATAGTAAAAGAGATAAAAAATGTTCGCAAAGGCAAACTAAAAGAAGAAGACATAGCAGCGGCCAAGCAGTACCTGATTGGCCGCTACCAGCGCAGCGGCCAGACTGTGGGCGGCACCATGGTTGGTTACTCTATGCGCTATTTCTTTGATGGCCAAATTGACGATTATTACAAAGTTCCAGCCCGCATAAAGGCAGTTACCAAAGAAAGGGTGCTGTCTGTAACCGAGGCAATGTTTAATGACCATGTCAGAGGTATGGGCTTGCTTGGTAACGTAGATGAATCTATGGCCAAAAGCTTAGAAGACCAGAGTAAACCCCTTTGGTAGCAATAACTACTCTATAATGTAACCATGATTGACCTAGAAAAAAGCGCCGAAACGCTTAGGCACAATTTAGAAGATGCGCTGTCCAGGCTAAAAATTAGTGATCTAAAAAAAGAATTAGACAAGCTAAAGGCCCAGTCTGAAGCAAGTGATTTTTGGGCCAACCGGACCAAAGCCGAAGAAGTTATGCGCGGTATTGCTAGCTTAGAGGCGCGCATAGTTCCGTGGCAAGAGTTAGATGCCGAGTTAAGAGACGTCATTGGACTAAGCAAACTCGGAGACAGTAGTCTTAGTGATGACCTAGAAAAACAACTAGCAAACCTCAGCCAGAAGTTTAACGAACTCAAGATCCAACTAAGGTTTAGCGGGCCGTATGACGACCACGTTGCTATTGTTAGTATTTACGCTGGCGCCGGTGGTACCGATGCCCAAGATTGGGCACAAATGCTGCTGCGCATGTACACCCGCTGGGCAGACAAACAGCACATAAAACCAAAAATAATTGATGAATCGCCTGGCGAAGAAGCAGGACTAAAAAGCGCCACCCTAGAATTAGACGGCGACTTTACCTATGGCAAACTAAAGGGCGAACACGGCGTCCACCGGCTGGTACGGCTCAGCCCCTTCAACGCCGATAACTTGCGCCAAACCAGCTTTGCGCGCATAGAGGTGGTGCCTAAAATTACCAAACCAGAAGAGGTAGAACTAGACGAAAAAGATCTCAAAATCGATGTCTACAGAAGCGGTGGGCACGGTGGGCAATCGGTTAACACTACAGATTCGGCTGTGCGCGTTACACATACGCCAACTGGCCTAAGTGTGGCTATACAAAACGAACGTTCACAACTACAAAACAAAGAAACTGCCATGACCATATTGCGCTCAAAACTCGCGCAACTACAGCTAGAGCAGCACAAAGAAAGACTATCTGAGCTAAAAGGCCCAAGCGAGCAAGCTGCCTGGGGCAACCAGATCAGAAACTACGTACTGCATCCGTATAAACAGGTAAAAGACGTGCGCACGGGGTTTGAATCAAAAGACCCAGACAAAGTTTTAGCTGGCGAGCTAGACCCACTTATAGAAAACTACCTTGACCAAAACTACGATGAACAGTACGATGGTTAATAACTAATTGATTATATAGGTAACAAACATGAACCCCAATAATCTGACACCAACACAGCAACCCATTCAATCACCCCAGTCACAACAAAACACACCCCAACAACAACCTGTGCAGCAAGCGCCTACGCAAACTGAGTCTGGACTGTCAAAACCAGGACAAGCAATCGCAGTAATAGGTTTGATTTTGGCAATTATTTTACCACCCATTGGGGTTGTAGTTTCATTCATTGCTAAATCCAAGGCAAAAACAACCGGTACAAAAAGTATCTTGGCAGTTGTGGGTATTATTATAGGCTCAATTTTGAGCCTGGTAATACTAATTATCTTTATTTTCGGTTTTCTCTCAGGGACTCAGATGGCGGTTAAAGAAAAAGCATATGATAATGAACGCCGAATTGATGTGAAGTTTTTAGGAAATAGTGTTAAACAGTACGTGCAACAGACAGGTAAATTCCCAGAAACCCTTGATGACCTAAAGGATGTCCAGGGTATAAACCAAGAGGACCTAGAGGCTGCAATAATAGATCCAAAAGGTTTTAGTTATAGCTATGGCCCAACACCGGCTGGGTGCACCAATGAGGCCAAAACTTGCACAGGATACCAAGTATATGCAGTATCAAGTACTGGGCAGACAATAGAAGACTCAGACACTCTCGCCCCAATTCAGTAAGAGGATAAGTTACATGAAAATTGTTCTATTAACGGTTGGTATAATCCTAATGTTCTTTGGTGGTATCGCGTTACTTAGTTATGGTATTGGTCTGATTTTAATAATACCTGGTTTTTTATTAATTCGTCTAATAAACAAAATGGAAAATAAAAAACATGGCTTCAATAAAGATATTTTAGAAGTTCCGGTATGGCTTTACCGACCAAATAAAGAAGCCATAAATGTACTCCTTACCATTAACCCAGAATCAAAAAAGGTAAGCTTTACCAATGCTGATAAACAGATAGTAGCAGATATTAGTTTAAACACCGTTGATAAGATTAAAACAAGCAGACTTTATTATTTAAATTCTGCATACATATATACAAAAGGAGAAAAATGGGTCATCAGCCTCGATCAAGGCGATACTTACCTACGTAAGAAACAATATATAGCCAGGATGCTAATATTTGGTAACTTAATTGCGGTAGCTTCAGTATATAAAAGCGGAAGTGGTTCCCAGGAGATATTCGGCCTGAGTTCTGGTGCAACTGATTATTTACACTTTTGGCTTAGGAACAACCACATAAAGCAGTATAGACAAATCTTTTGTCCATCTGAAGATGCTGTTTTAGCACTAGTCTTAATGCTTCCTTCAATCCTCATTGCTTGGGGATTTTTGGCCTGGCTTTCTAATTGAAATAAGCGTTTTCTCTAATCATTGTCTAGGCCCCGATAGATATGTGCCGTTTCTACATACATTCTATGGGATCAGTGCATGTAGTATTCTGGCAACTAGACTCTCGGATGCCGCTAGCAAGGTTTAGAAGTGCAGAGCTTGATGAGTATTGACGCTTATTCCCAACGCCTCAGCACGTGCATACCATTAGTAGCTATGCACCGCTCTGTATATAAGTCTCCAAACCTGTGCACAACTTGTTTGCCTAAAAATGTATAGTGGTGGTAAAATTGGGCAAACGTCAAGGAAAATAAAAAAATTCATATATGACAAACGCAAAAAATCAAATGGGCTTCGCCCACATCGGGCTTATATTACTTGCTTTACTTGTCATCACCGCAATTGGTGGGGTAGGCTGGAGAGTTTTGGGAAAGAACAAAAAATCAATAAACAGCTTTGCGGAATGTGTGGCTGCCGGAAATAAAGTTGAGGTAGAGGACGGAAATAATAGGAACTGTAAAGCCAACGGCAATACATATACAGAATTTGACAAGTCCTCTCTGCCTGAAGGAGTTAATAAAGTAGAATCAAAAGACCAAAATAAATCTGAAGACGAGAAAACCGCACAAGAAGAGATCGATAATGCCCAAAAAGAGAGAGAACGAAAACTCAAAGAAAAAGCTGACAAACCTGTGGTTGGGTATTTAAAGATAAATGAGTTCGGGGTCAAGCTGCCTCTGATTGAGGACATATCCGATGCATATTATGTTATAAAAACGGATGAAGATGGTGCATACGCATCCATCTCTACGCATAAATTAGTTGATTATTACGGTTCAGAATGCGATCCGACAAAATATAATTACGTTGCCATGGTTGGCTATTTTACTGATCCAAATGCCGACGACGCATTAACTGGAACTTCAACAAATAAAGAAGTTTTTCCTGATGCCATACAAATAGGCAGCAGGTATTACTATTATGCTGTAAGCCACCAGTACGGTTGCTATTATGTTACCGAAAAGAGTAAAGATCTTGGCATTAATACATATACTTCATTTGACGCGATGAAATTAGAGAAACTTTGATGAAAAACCTACACAAAAACAATCACGGCTTTGCCCACATTGGGCTCATATTACTTGCAGTGCTGGTTATTACAGCCATCGGCGGTGCTGGATACTATGTCGCTACACGAAATAAAACAGAAAACACAATTTCATCAAACCAGGTTTCTAATTCCACTTTGCAAACACCGTCGAGTCAGACAAAAGACAACACTTCAGACATATCGGACTTCCTAGCAGGCACGACCACGCTCAACATAACAGAAGCTGGAGTCAGTCTTACGGTTCCCTTTAAAATCAATGACTTAACCTATGAAATTCGGGATAATAATGCATCATGGGACTATATCGGCATCACCACAAAAACCATCCAGAACAAGGTTTCCTCTGAATGCGATATAAAAAATTACGCACCGTACACGATAGGCTATTTTACTAATCCCAATGAGGCAAATCCACTTAATCCGTCAGATGAATCTACTACCTACGCTCACGACTTTCCAAATGCTCTGCATGTAGGTAACAAGTACTTGTATCTATTGAAAGCCAATGGGCAATGTGATCCCTATCAGGAGAATGGACAGTTAATGCGCGCTTTGAATAGTGCTAAACTGGAAGCGATATAGTAAGGCACGAAATGCATAGACTTCGCAAAAACAACCACGGTTTCGCCCACATCGGACTCATATTGCTTGCTTTAGTTGTCATTGTCACCATCTGCGGAGTCGGATACTATGTTGCAACTAAAAAAGACAAGACTAATACAAATCCTACTATCTCGACTTCTCAGTCTAGTACGCAAAACACGGCCAATTCTAGTGAAAATAAGTACTTGGTAATCAAAGAGTGGGGCATCAAAGTTCAGCAGCCGACCGCACTTACAGCTATATCGTATAAAATTGAAAACAATATTCTAGTCTTCAGTTCCGATCAGCAAAAACAATTAGGCTGTGATGAGGTAAGAGATTCGTGGGGTATAGTACGTGAGCATGCCGGCAGCTTAATAGATGCTGATGGTACTAAAATTAGTGACCAAGAGGCAGACGAAATGCCGAGCTATATACATATAGCGAACTACTACTATTCTCGGGCATATCCACAAACGGGATGTGAAAAAGAAAGTGATAAAATGAGCATGATCGACGATGCATACACCAGTCTTTTTAAAACACTAACCTCAAGCGAATAGGGATACGTTATGAAAACCATACACAAAAACAATCACGGCTTCGCCCACAT